>Ga0207848_100481_pt1 | contig 14392 bp, 11 predicted proteins | sample TtaePargueraPR_10_FD_187737 | JGI IMG/M metagenome (GOLD analysis project Ga0207848, IMG submission 187737) | Aerobic enrichment media microbial communities from Bioluminiscent Bay, La Parguera, Puerto Rico - Tt and M2 (3) (SPAdes) | ecosystem: Environmental > Aquatic > Marine > Unclassified ... | reverse complement strand
AAACGCCGTGGAACGCAGCAAAAATGTTCACTTTATGTTCTGAGCGTCACGATAAATCGCCAAGACCCGGCGCTTAATCTTCCTCGTCGCGCATTTCGCCGGTAATCGACAGGCCTTCGATTTCCGTGGCGCCGTCACGGCGGATGACTGTTCGCGCACGCGCGCCGCAGCGCTCGGTGATGGCCTCGGCGAGAACGGTCGAATGGGTCACCACCCAGATCTGGCTGTCGGCAGAGGCGCGCCCGATCATGGCGGCGAGCGCCGGCAGCATGTCGGGATGCAGGCTCGCCTCCGGTTCGTTCAGCGCGATGAATCTGGGTCGCCGGTAGGACAGCAGCGCCGCCGCCAGCGCGAGAAAACGGATCTGGCCGTCCGACAGCTCCCGCGGCTGGAAGATCCTGTGCGGGAAATCCGGAACGACAAGTCCGAACTCCGCTGTCTCGTCCGGTTCGGGCATGGACAGGGCCGCGCCGCCGAACGCGTCATAGACGGCGCGGTCGAGATCGATCGTGTCCTGCCTGGTGTGGGCGAGCGTTGCGAAGACGGCTGCGAGATTGGCGCCGTCCTCATCGAGCATCGGCGCGGTTACCGGCCGGCAGGGCTGACGAAGCGGCGAACCGGCGTCGGTCCTGAATCCGTGGTAGAAGCGCCATTGTCCGAGCGTGTGGCGCACCGTGCTGATTTCCGGATAATGGCCGGCGTCGCCCAGAAGGAAAAGCGCCGTTTCCGAGACCAGCGGGGCGTCCGGATATTCCTCCATGCGACCGTCCGCATTGCGCACCGAGATGAGATTGCGCTCGCGGCGCATCATCACATGCGGCCGGCGCCCCGTGTCGACGCTCAGTTGCTCTGCCTTGACCTGCGCCTCGTGGGTGAAGCCCGCCGCCGCCTTGGGAGGCCGGAAACCGCATTCGACCTCGTAGGAGTAGACAACGCCGCGGTCCTCGTCGACGATCTCCGCCGTAAGCATGATCCGCGCCTTCTTGTGTTTCGGCGTGTCGCCGCTCCAGTAGGCCGAATAGATGCCGCCCTCCGCCGCGATCTCGTGGGCGAGCTGTCCGTCGGCCGCGGCCTTGATGAGTTGCAGGGCGCGATAGAGATTGGACTTTCCGGCGCCGTTTGCCCCGACGAACAGGTTGACCGGTCCAAGATCCATGCGAATCGCACGCAACGACCGATAATGTTCGGCGCGCATCGATCTCAGATACATGGAAATCGGGGACGTCCGTCAGGATTCGAGCTTGAAGCGACGGTCCGGGTCTTCGGGCAGACCGTGAACGCAATGACGTTCGAGCGCTTTGGTGACTTCCGCCGGATCGCCGTCGAGCTCATCGGGCTGGATGAGGTGACCGATCTTGAAATTGAACGTCTTGCTCTTCTTGTTGAGCACTTCGTGGAACACGGTCATGTCGCGCAATTCTGTCGACCAGCGGGACAGCCAGTAGAACAGACCGGAATTGCGGGCCGACATATGCACCGGAAGGATCGGCATGTTGTATTTGCGCGCAAGGCCGACGGCGGACGGCTTCCAGGGACGCTCGTTGAGCTTGCCGTTCTCCCAATAGGCTATGCGGCCCGACGGGAAGAGAACGGTCGCCTTGCCTTCCTTGACCGCATGATTGGTCAGGCGCAGCGTTTCGCGCGCCTTGAGCTTGCTCTTGAGTTCGTCGCGCCACTCGACCGGGATGATGATTTCCACGTAACGCGGATTGACGCGAAGCGCGTCGCGGTTCGCGTAGATCATCATGTCGGGACGGCGCACTTTCAAAAGATCGAACACCGCGACGCCGTCGGCGATGCCGGTCGGGTGGTTGCTGACGAGAACAAAACCGCCCTTGTCAGGAATCCGCTCGCCATTCTCGACCTTGATTTCGAGATTGAGCATGTCGCTGGCGAACTGCATCGCGTCATAGCCGGGGAGATTGGCGATGGCGTCGGCGAACTCGATCGCCTGGCGATAGTGCAGGATCATGTAGAGCATCGGCCGCAGAACCGGCCAGAACGGGTTGTTGACGATCTTCTCGCCGCGCTCGGCGATCAGCTGATCGACGATATGGCCCGGCTGCCCGTAGGAATAAAGGGCGATCCGGTCTGCCAGAGAATCGAGGCCCGTCAGTTGAAACCGCTTCTGTGACATGATGGTTCCCCGCTAGTACGCTATGAGTCTATTACAGCCGAATGTGTACTCATAATGACACGCGCGGGCGCCTCCCCTTACAACTGGATATACTGATGTTACACAGTCATTTGCACATTAACGTAAATCTAACGCCTCGACCGGACAATAGAGTCTTCTGAGGGGCCAATTATCATATAATGCCATGAATCGGGCTTGGCTAGTGTAGGAGAATCGAAGTTCCATCCATCATTTCAACAGTCTGCTGCAGGAACTTCAGATTCGGGCCGCCAGCCGAATCACCTACTACACGAAGCGTAGAGGATTCCTTTTACGATTTGAATTCCGGCGCCCATGAAACGAGATGAATTTTTGATACATGCAAGGCCGGACCTGCTGACGCAGGCGCAGGCCTGGCTTGAACACCTGTCTTGTGAGCGCAGACTGGCCGCCAACACGCTGGAGGCCTATGAGCGCGACCTGCGCCAGTTCTTCGTCTTCCTGACCGGTCACCTGGGCGGCGCGCCCAACCTCGCCGACTTGTCGGAACTCAGACCCGCCGATATTCGCGGCTTTCTTGCCGCGCGGCGCGGCGACGGCGCGGGAAACCGCACCGTTGCGCGCGGGCTTGCCGCAATCCGGTCTTTTTTGCGTTTTTTGCAGAAACGGGGACTGGTCAACGCCGCCGGCGTCAATGCGATGCGCGCGCCGCGTCAGCCCAAATCCCTGCCGCGACCGATGACGGACGCCCAGGCGCTCGCTTTGACCGAATTCGACAGCCAGCTTGCCGAAGAACCCTGGGTCGCGGCGCGCAACGCAGCCGTAATGACGCTGCTCTATGGCTGTGGCCTGCGCATATCCGAAGCGCTTGCGCTGACGCCCTCCCACCTGACCGCAGACAAAACATCGCTGAGCGTAACCGGCAAAGGCGGCAAAACCCGGATTGTCCCGCTTCTTGAGGTCGCCCGGGAGGCCGTTGCGGACTATCGCAGGCTCTGTCCCTGGACGCTGCAAGCCGACGCGCCGCTGTTTCGCGGCGTACGCGGCGGCGCGCTGCAACCCGCAATCATCCAGAAGGAAATGCGGAAAATGCGCAGCGCGCTCGGCCTGCCGGACAGCGCCACCCCGCATGCGCTGCGCCATTCCTTCGCCACCCATCTCCTCGCCGGAGGCGGCGATCTGCGCTCGATCCAGGAATTGCTGGGACATGCGAGCCTGTCGACCACGCAGATCTATACGGGCGTTGATGCGGCTCGCCTGCTTGACGCCTACAAGAAGGCGCATCCGCGCGCCTGACACGATCTTTTAAGAACATCATGCGATTGGCCTTGAATGTTCGGTCGCAGCCATTGCCGACCATGCATTCAGATCGCCTGACCAACCCATTGCGCAGGAGCTTTTCATGAAAACGCTATCAGGCCAATACGAAGCAGAGCCGCGCCTGCGGATGCTCCTCAGAACCCTTTCGGCGGCGCATCTGGCGTTTCTTGTCTCCTTTATCGCAATCCTGACGGTCGCTGTCGAAACCGCGCGGGCGCAGGAAATTGTCTGCGGAGGCGAAAACCTGATGCCATTGCTCGAAACCGATCACCCCGAAGCGATTGCCGCGATCGAAGCGGCGGAAGCCGAAACCGTCAACGGCAAAGGCTTGCTCTGGAGGATCGAAAAGGACGGCGTCGAACCGTCCTGGCTGTTTGGAACCATGCATGTCGCCGATCCGCGCATCACGGCGATGACGCCGCCGGCGCGAGAGGCGTTCGACCAGGCGGACGTCATCGCCGTCGAAGTCAAGGAGATCGGAGCAAATCCGGAGAAACTTGCCGGCGTTCTGTTCGGCAATCCAGATTTTTCCGCGCTTCCCGACGGCCAGACCTTGGGCGACATGCTCGACGAGGAGGAAACGGCCGTGCTCAAGGCCGCCCTGCGCCGAAAAGGCGTGCCCTATGTTTCGGTTGCGAAAATGCGGCCCTGGCTGGTGATGAGCATGCTTTCCACGCGCGACTGCGATGCGAAATACATGCAGGCCGGCGCCACGCTGCTGGACATGAAACTCGCCGGAGAGGCCGCCGACAGCGGCAAGAAACTGCTGGGGCTTGAAGCCATCGAGGAACAGTTCAGGGCGATCAACGCGGCGCCGCTGGACTCGCAGATCGACATGCTGATAGCCACCGCGGCCCTGGACGATCGTATGGAGGATCTCCACGAAACCATGATGGCGCTCTATCTGGAACACCGGTTAGCTGCCATCATGCCCATGCTCGCCGAGATGTCGAAAATCTACGGCTTTCCGGATGGAGACGCCCAGACCGCGATTTTCGAGGATGAGCTGATCAACAAGCGCAACCGCACGATGGTCGAACGCGCAGGGCCAATTATCGACGAAGGCAACGCCTTCCTCGCCGTCGGCGCCCTTCACCTGCCGGGCGATGACGGGCTTGTCGAATTGCTGCGCAAGGACGGCTATACGCTGACGGCCGTCGACTGATCCAAATAACCGGCGGCGATCACATGTGGATCGTCTTGTCCCAGGCGCCGAGCGCCGCCTCCTTGACGGATTCCGACATCGTCGGATGGGCGTGGCAGGTGCGGGCGAGATCCTCGGCGCTGCCGCCGAACTCCATGGCGACACAGGCCTCATGGATCATCTCTCCGGCCCCGAAGCCGAGAATGTGAACGCCGAGGATCCTGTCGGTCCGCTTGTCTGTCAGCACCTTGGCGAAGCCGTCCTGCTGCAGCATGGCGCGCGCCCGGCCATTCGCCGAGAACGGGAATTTCCCGACCTTGTAGTCCACGCCGGCCGCTTTCAGTTCCTCCTCGGTCTTGCCGACGGAAGCAACTTCCGGCTGGGTGTAGACGACCCCCGGAATAACATCGTAATTTACGTGTCCCGCCTTGCCGGCGATGATTTCGGCGACCGCGACGCCCTCGTCCTCCGCCTTGTGGGCAAGCATCGGTCCGGCGACCACATCGCCGATCGCGTAGACGCCGGAAACATTGGTGCGATAGTGATTGTCGATTTCGACCCGGCCGGCCTTGTCGGTTTCAATGCCGGCTTCGTCGAGGCCGAGGCCGTCCGCATAGGGTTTGCGTCCCGTGGAAATCAGCACCACATCGGCCTCGAGCGTCACGGCGTCGCCGCCCTTGACGGGCTCGAACGTGACCTTGGCTCCGTCGCCGGCCTTCTCGACCGCCGTGACCTTAGCGCCCAGCTGGAATTTCAAACCCTGCTTGGCGAGCAGTCTCTGGCACTGTTTGGATACTTCCCCGTCCATCGGCCCGAGGATCTTGTCGAGGAACTCGACCACGGTGACCTCGGCGCCCAGCCGCGACCACACGGAACCGAGCTCCAGCCCGATGACCCCGCCGCCGACGACGATCATTTTGGCGGGCACATTTTCAAGCGCCAGCGCGCCGGTCGAGGAAACGATGACCTTTTCGTCGATCTTGACGTCGAGGCCGGGAATGCCGGCGACGTCCGATCCGGTAGCGATCACGATGTTCTTCGTTTCAAGCGCGCTGACCTTGCCTTCCGCATCGGTCACGGACACCTTGCCGGCGCCGACGATCTTTCCGGCGCCCCGGTGCACGTCGATCTTGTTCTTCTTCATCAGAAAATTGAGGCCGTCGGTATTGGATTTCACGGTCGTGGTCTTGTGACCCATCATCTTGCCGAGATCGAGTTTGAGATCGCCAACACTGACGCCCAGAGCCTCGTAGCTGTGGCCGGCTTCCGCATAAATCTCGGATGCATGAAGCAGCGCCTTGGAGGGAATGCAGCCGACATTCACGCAGGTGCCGCCGAGCGTGTCGCGTTTTTCGACAAGCGCCGTCTTCAGACCGAGTTGCGCCGCCTTGATCGCGCACACATAACCGCCGGGTCCGGCTCCGATTACGATGACGTCATAAGCCATTGTGGCCAATCCTTTCGCTCAGCTATTCCTGACAGGCATAGAGTGACAGATGTTCAAATTCGATTGCAGGCAGGCCCGCCTCGATGAAGGGGGCCGATTGCGTCAGCGCCTGGTCAAGCCCCTGCATGACGACATGCGGACTTGCAGGCTGATCATGTCCGGGCAGCGGCGCCGTCGCGCCGTCGGCGCTGGAAGCCAGCATTGGCCCCTGCCAGATTTGGCACTGCGACAGGTCCTGCCCTGTCACGTCGCCTTCCGGACAATTGTCGAGAACGACGCCGAGTTCGCCTTCGCCGGCTTCGTCCGGAAAGACGTAGCCGTCAAGCACGGCGCCGAGACCGTTGACGACGACGCGGAAGCTTCTGGTTTCGTCGCCGCGAAACTCCAGCAGGACCGTCTGGTCCGCCGCCTGATAGGCCGCGAGCGCCAGAGGACAGGCGCGCCCGGTCTTGCCGCCGGCGGATGACGCCGCTCCGGTTTCCTCCACTCCGAAAAAGAGAATGGCGACCGGCGCTATGGCGGCAAGCGGTTTCATCACAGTTCCGTTTCCGTTTTCCGGTCGGCGGCCGGATCAGAGGTCGAGGACGAGACGTTCCGGATCCTCAAGGCTTTCCTTGACCCGCACGAGGAAGGTCACGGCTTCCTTGCCGTCGACGATCCGGTGGTCATAGGACAGCGCCAGATACATCATCGGGCGAATGACCACCTGGCCGCCGATCGCCATCGGCCGCTCCTGGATCTTGTGCATGCCGAGAATGCCGGACTGCGGCGCATTGAGGATCGGCGAGGACATCAGCGATCCGTAGACGCCGCCGTTGGAGATGGTGAACGTGCCGCCCTGCATGTCCTTCATGTCGAGCTTGCCGTCGCGCGCAGCCATGCCGAGGCGGGCGATTTCCGCTTCGATCTGGGCGATCGACATGGCGTCTGCGTCGCGCACCACCGGCACGACGAGGCCCTTGTCGGTGCCGACGGCGACGCCGACATGGCAGAAATTCTTGTAGATGATCTCCGCGCCGTCGATCTCGGCGTTGACCGCCGGAACTTCTTTCAGCGCGTGGCATACGGCCTTGGTGAAGAAGCCCATGAAGCCGAGCTTGACGCCGTGCTTCTTCTCGAAGAGGTCCTTGTACTTCTTGCGCAGATCCATGACGGCCGTCATGTCCACCTCGTTGTAGGTGGTGAGCATCGCCGCCGTGTTCTGGGCGTCCTTCAGGCGCCGCGCGATGGTCTGGCGCAGGCGGGTCATCTTGACCCGTTCCTCGCGCGCCTCGTCTTCCGACGAGGACGCCGGACGGGCGACCGCCGCCGGCGCCGGCTGTGGCGACTGTTCGAAACCCTTTTCGATGGCGTCTATGACGTCGCCCTTGAGAATCTGGCCGCGCTTGCCGGTGCCTTCGACCTGCTCCGGCTTGACCTCCTTTTCTTCCATTATCCGCGCGGCCGACGGCGACGGCGGCATGTCTGATTGCCCGGCTGCGGCCGGTTTTTCCGCAGGCGCCGGCTTTGCCTTGGCCTTCGGTTCTTCCTTGCTTTCCTTCGCCGGTTCGGACTTGGCGGCGGCCGCCGCGCCTTCGGCGATCTGTCCGAGGATGGCGTCGACCTCGACGGTGTCGCCTTCCTTGGCCACGATCTCGGAGAGCGTGCCGGCGGTCGGCGCCGGAACCTCGATCGTTACCTTGTCGGTTTCAAGTTCAAGGAGCGCCTCATCGACGGCGACGGCGTCGCCGACCTTCTTGTACCAGGTTCCGATTGTTGCTTCTGAAACGGATTCTCCCAGAGTGGGAACGCGGATTTCAGTGGCCATGATGTTTTTCCGTTATGTCAGTTTCGTTGCTGAGGATGGTCAGTTGCCGAGCGCATCCTCAAGGAACGCTTCGAGTTGCGCCTTGTGCTTCGACATCAACCCGGTCGCCGGAGAGGCGGCCGCCGGCCGACCCGTATAGCGCACGCGCTGATACTTGGCGTCGATATGCGCGAGCACCCATTCCAGATAGGGATCGATGAACGACCATGCGCCCATATTCTTGGGTTCTTCCTGGCACCAGACCATTTCAGCCTGGCGGAAGCGCGACAATTCGTTGATCAGCGCCTTGGCCGGGAAAGGATAGAGCTGTTCGAGACGCAGCAGGTAGATATCGTCGACGCCGCGCTGTTCGCGCTCCTCGTAAAGATCGTAATAGACCTTGCCGCTGCACATGACGACGCGCCGGATCTTGTTGTCCTTCTGCAGCTTGATCGGCTGGTCCTTCAGCGTTTCCGCGTCGTCCCACAGCAGGCGGTGGAACGACGTATCGCTGGCCATTTCCGAAAGCTGCGAAACCGCGCGCTTGTGGCGCAGCAGCGATTTCGGCGTCATCAGGATCAGCGGCTTGCGGAAGTCGCGCTTCATCTGGCGCCGCAGGACGTGATAGTAATTAGCCGGCGTAGAACAATAGGCGACCTGCATATTGTCTTCGGCGCAAAGCTGCAGGAACCGCTCCAGACGGGCCGACGAATGCTCCGGACCCTGACCCTCATAGCCGTGCGGCAGGAGGCAGACGAGGCCGGACATGCGCAGCCATTTGCGTTCGCCCGACGAAATGAACTGGTCGAAAACGACCTGCGCCCCGTTGGCGAAATCGCCGAACTGGGCTTCCCAGAGCGTCAGCGCGTTCGGCTCCGACAGGGAATAGCCATATTCGAAACCGAGCACCGCTTCTTCCGAGAGCATCGAATTGATGACCTCGTAAAGCGCCTGGCCGGAGCTCAAATTGTTGAGCGGGATGTAGCGGCCCTCGTCCTTCTGGTCGTAAAGCACCGAATGGCGTTGCGAGAAGGTGCCGCGCTCCACGTCCTGACCGGACAGGCGCACGGGGTGGCCTTCCAGCACCAGGGAGCCGAAGGCCAGCGCCTCCGCCGTCGCCCAGTCGATATTCTCGCCGGTCTCGATCATCTGTGCGCGATGATCCATGAACCGCTTGATCGTGCGATGGACGTTGAAGTTTTCCGGCACGGTCGACAGCTTGCGGCCGATATCCTTGAGTTGCTTGACGGTGATCGCCGTCTTGCCCCGGCGTTTTTCGTCCTGATTGTCGGCGACGCGCATGCCCGACCAGGCGCCATCCAGCCAGTCGGCCTTGTTGGGCTTGTAGGAATGGCCCGCCTCGAACTCTTCCTCGAGAAAGGCGCGCCAGTCGGAGCGCATGGTCTCGAGTTCTTCCTCGGTCAACAGACCTTCGGCCATCAGCTTCGTCGAATAGATTTCAACCGTCGTCTGATGCGCGCGGATGCGGTCGTACATGATCGGCTGGGTAAACGCCGGCTCGTCGCCCTCATTGTGGCCGAAGCGGCGATAGCAGAACATGTCGATCACCACCGGCTTGTGGAAGGTCATGCGGAACTCGGTCGCGACCTTCGCAGCATAGGTCACGGCTTCCGGATCGTCGCCGTTGACGTGGAAGATCGGCGCCTCGATCATCTTCGCCACGTCCGACGGATAGGGCGAGGACCGCGAGAAGCGTGGATTGGTGGTGAACCCGATCTGGTTGTTGATGATCACATGGATCGTGCCGGCGACCCGATGGCCGCGCAGGCCCGACAGGCCGAGGCACTCGGCGACCACGCCCTGACCCGCGAATGCGGCGTCGCCGTGGAGCAGCAGCGGCAGCACCTGCACGCGGTCCGCCAACGGCACGATCTCGCCGCGTCTGGATCCGGCGAGCAGATCCTGCTTGGCGCGCGCCTTGCCCATGACGACGGGATTGACGATTTCGAGGTGCGACGGGTTGGCGGTCAGCGACAGGTGCACCTTGTTGCCGTCGAATTCCCGGTCTGAAGAGGCGCCGAGATGGTATTTCACGTCGCCGGAGCCTTCGACGTCGTCGGGGGTGAAGGAACCGCCCTTGAATTCGTTGAAGATCGCCCGGTGCGACTTGCCCATGACCTGGCTGAGCACGTTGAGACGGCCGCGATGCGCCATGCCGAGGACGATTTCCTTCAGGCCCATGCCGCCGCCGCGCTTGATGATCTGCTCGAGCGCGGGAATGAGCGATTCGCCGCCATCCAGGCCAAAACGCTTGGTGCCCTTGTACTTGACGTCGATGAACTTCTCGAAGCCCTCCGCCTCGACCAGCTTCTGCAGGATCGCCATCTTGCCGCGCTTGGTGAAATCGACACCCTTGTCGGGGCCTTCGATGCGCTGCTGGATCCAGGATTTCTCTTCCGGATTGGAGATGTGCATGAACTCGACGCCGATCGTCGAGCAGTAGGTCCGCCTCAGGATCTCCAGCATCTCGTTGATGGTGGCGTATTCCAGGCCCAGCACATTGTCGAGGAAGATGCGCCGGTCATAATCCTGCGGCGTGAAGCCGTAATTTTCCGGCGACAGCTCGTTGTAGTCTTCCTTGGCTTCAGCGATGCCGAGCGGATCGAGATTGGCGTGCAGGTGGCCGCGCATGCGATAGGCGCGGATCATCATGATGGCGCGCACGGAATCGCGCGTCGCCTGCAGGACGTCGACGTCTTCAATCGCCGCCGATCCATTGGCGGCCTTCTCCTTCAGCCGGCCTTCGATGTGTTTTTCAACCGTGCCCCAGTCGCCGTCGAGCGCGGACACCAGTTCGCCGTTCGCCTGAATGGGCCAGTTCGGCTTCTTCCAGGACGCGCCCCTGGCGGCCTTGCGCACCGCGTCCGCGTCGTCCTGCAAGGCGCCGAAGAACGAGCGCCACTCGTCCGGCACGGAGGACGGATCATCCTCGTAGCGGGCGTACAGGTCTTCGATGTATGATGCGTTGCTTCCGTAGAGAAAAGACGTCGCCTGGAAGGCTTCGTTGGCTTGCTGTCTTGACATCAGCCTTTATGCGGAGATTTCCGCCTCCTTGAACTTGCCGACGGCCCTGCCGGCCGCCACTCGATTGCCCCTTCCGGGGCCTCGCCTAAACCACATTGCGGCGCATCCCGGACGCGCCCTACACTAGTCACGTTTTACACCGCAACGGAACCCTTTTTCCGGACAGGAAAGCAGGGATCCGTCACAACTCCGTTAACGGAGCCTCGCCTGCCGACGTCAACTGTCGCACAGGCGTCTCGGGCGGCTTTCGCCGCCCGTCTTTGTCTTAGCCCTTCAGCACCTCGACGAGCGTGCTGCCGAGTTGCGCCGGAGACGGCGACACCGTGATGCCCGCCGCTTCCATGGCTGCGATCTTGTCTTCCGCGCCGCCCTTGCCGCCGGAAATGACGGCGCCGGCGTGACCCATCGTGCGTCCGGGAGGCGCCGTGCGGCCGGCGATGAAGCCGACAGTCGGCTTCTTGCGGCCCTTTTTGGCTTCGTCCGCCAGGAACTGCGCCGCGTCTTCCTCCGCCGATCCGCCGATCTCGCCGATCATGATGATCGACGTCGTCGCGTCGTCCGCCAGGAACATCTCCAGCACGTCGATGAACTCGGTGCCCTTGACCGGGTCGCCGCCGATGCCGACGGCCGTTGTCTGGCCAAGCCCGGCGTTCGACGTCTGGAAGACTGCTTCGTAAGTAAGCGTTCCCGAGCGCGAAACAACGCCCACGGATCCCTTCTTGAAGATATTGCCCGGCATGATGCCGATCTTGCATTCTTCAGGGGTCAGAACGCCCGGGCAGTTCGGTCCAATCAGCCGCGAATTCGACTTGTCGAGCCGCGCCTTGACCTTGACCATGTCGAGAACCGGGATGCCCTCGGTGATGCAGACGATCAGCGGGATCTCGGCGTCGATCGCCTCGATGATCGCAGCGGCGGCGCCTGCCGGTGGAACGTAGATGACGGAGGCGTCGGCGCCCGTCGCGTCGCGGCCTTCGGCGACCGTTGCGAAGATCGGCAGATCCGCGGATCCGTCGCCAACCTTGCCCGTCCAGGTTTCACCGCCCTTTTTCGGGTGAATCCCGCCGACCATCTTCGTGCCGTAATAGGCGAGCGCCTGTTCCGTGTGAAAGGTTCCTGTCTTGCCGGTCAGTCCCTGGACGAGAACCTTGGTATCCTTGTTGACGAGAATGGACATTCTTCTTCCTAAAGTCGGTTGAGTTCTGAAACGGTAAGATCGCTCTCGGCGTTGCCGGTGTTCAGGGTGGTCGCGGGCTCGAACATCAGCACGACGGGTTCGTGCGTCAGCGAACGCGGCCGGTGCTCCACCGTTTTCGGCACCACCATGAAATCGCCTTCGCCGAGTTCCACCGAGCCGTCCCTGAAGTCGATCGCAATGCGTCCGCGCAGGACGAGAAAACCCTCGTCTTCCCCGTCGTGCGCGTGCCAGTCGAAGATTTCGCCGAACTTGGCGATCTTGACCTGGGAATCGTTGACGTCTCCGGCGATGTGGGGCTGGAAAACCCCGCTTATGCCTTCAGCGGCTTCGACGAGATTGATCTTGCGCGGAGGCACCTTGCTCAGGCTCCCTTGACCGCCTTGACGATCTTCTGGGCGGCGTCGTCGAGATCGTCGGCGGCGATCACGTTGAGACCGCTCTCGTTGATGATCTTCTTGCCTTTCTCGACATTGGTCCCTTCCAGCCGAACGACCAGAGGAACCTTGAGGCCGACTTCCTTGACCGCCGTGACAACGCCTTCGGCGATTACGTCGCAGCGCATGATGCCGCCGAAGATGTTGACGAGAATGCCTTCCACCGCCGGATCGGCCGTGATGATCTTGAAGGCGGCCGTGACCTTTTCCGTCGTGGCGCCGCCGCCGACGTCGAGAAAGTTAGCCGGCTCAGCGCCGTATAGCTTGATGATGTCCATGGTCGCCATGGCGAGACCGGCGCCATTGACCATGCAGCCGATATTGCCGTCGAGAGCGACATAGGCGAGATCGTGCTTGGAGGCTTCGATTTCCTTCTCGTCCTCTTCCGTCACGTCACGCAGTTCGACAATGTCGGGATGGCGGAACAGCGCATTGCCGTCGAAGGACACCTTGGCGTCGAGGACGCGCAGCCTGCCGTTTTCCATGACGATCAGCGGGTTGACCTCGAGCAGGCTCATGTCCTTTTCGGTGAAGGCCTTGTAGAGGATCGGAAACAGAGTCTCGCCGTCCGACCGCGCTTCGCCCTGCAGCTCCAGCGCATCGCACAGTTTCGCCGAATCCGCAGCCGTGACGCCGGTTTCGGGGTCGATCGCGAGCGTCAGGATCTTCTCCGGCGTTTCCTCGGCCACCGCCTCGATGTCCATGCCGCCTTCCGTGGACACCACGAAAGCGGGACGACCGACGGTGCGGTCGACGAGGATCGAAAGATAGAGTTCGCGGTCAATATCGGCGCCGTCCTCGATATAGAGGCGGTTGACCTGCTTGCCGGCGGGGCCCGTCTGCTTGGTGACGAGCGTATTGCCGAGCATTTCATTCGTGTTGCCGATGACTTCCTCGACCGAGCCCGCAAGCCTGACGCCGCCCTTGGCGTCGGCGGACAGTTCCTTGAACTTGCCCTTGCCGCGGCCGCCCGCGTGGATCTGGCTCTTGACCACGTAAAGCGGTCCGGGGAGTTTCCTGGCGGCCGCTTCCGCCTCGTCGGCGGCAAATACGGGCACGCCCTCGGCGACGGGAGCGCCAAAGTCCTTCAGAAGGGCCTTGGCCTGATATTCATGTATGTTCATGGAAGATTTCCGTCTCGCGTTACGGCTGGACTATTTCAGATTGGGAGCGATGTTCATGCAGGCTTCGCACAATCCCGCAACCGCGGAGACCGAACTGTCGAATGCCTTCTGCTCGGACTTGTTGAGGTCGATCTCGATGATCCGCTCGACGCCGTCGGAGCCGATGATCACGGGAACGCCGACATACATGTCCTTGACGCCGTACTGACCGGACAGATAGGCGGCGCAGGGCAGCACGCGCTTCTTGTCCTTGAGGTAGGATTCGGCCATCGCGATCGCAGACGCGGCCGGCGCATAGTAGGCTGAGCCGGTTTTCAGCAGTCCGACGATCTCCGCGCCGCCGTCGCGGGTGCGCTGGATGATTTCCTCGAGGCGCGCCTTGGTGACCCAGCCCATCTTGACGAGGTCGGTCAGCGGAATGCCTGCGACGGTCGAGTAGCGCGCCAGCGGCACCATCGAGTCGCCGTGGCCGCCGAGCACGAAGGCCGTGACGTCTTCAACCGACACCTTGAACTCTTCGGCGAGGAAGTAGCGGAAGCGCGAACTGTCGAGCACGCCGGCCATGCCGACGACCTTGTTCTTCGGCAGGCCGGAGAACTTCTGCAGGGCCCAGACCATCGCGTCGAGCGGATTGGTGATGCAGATGACGAAGGCGTCGGGGGCGTATTTCTTGATGCCCGCGCCGACTTGCTCCATCACCTTCAGATTGATTTCGAGAAGATCGTCGCGGCTCATGCCGGGCTTGCGCGGCACGCCGGCGGTCACGATGCAGACATCC
>Ga0207848_100478_pt1 | contig 14410 bp, 16 predicted proteins | sample TtaePargueraPR_10_FD_187737 | JGI IMG/M metagenome (GOLD analysis project Ga0207848, IMG submission 187737) | Aerobic enrichment media microbial communities from Bioluminiscent Bay, La Parguera, Puerto Rico - Tt and M2 (3) (SPAdes) | ecosystem: Environmental > Aquatic > Marine > Unclassified ... | reverse complement strand
GGAGGCGATCTGCGTCACCGGCTCCGGCAGCAAGGGACCGTCAAGCCCCGTCGGTCCGTGAACATGTTCGGCGGTGACGAGGTCGCGCATCATCGGGCGCGGACACCCGGCATAGACAGGGATATCAGTGCGGCCGGCAAGTTCCAGAAGCTTGAGACAGTTCGTCGTCGTGTAGCCGAGATCGATATTGCCGGCGGTCGCCACCATGCCGAGCACGTCAAAGGTTTCAGGCGCGCCGAGGATCATCAGGATGGCGGCCGCCTGGTCCTGCCCCGGATCTGTCAGGATGATGAGTTTGCGTTTCACAACGCCGCCTTTCTCAATTGTCTCGCAATTCGCCAAAGCCGGATATGGCTTTCGCGCCGCCGCGCAGGCGGGCGCTCATCCAGATGCCGATCACGGTCGCGATATAGGGCAGACCCAGAAGCAGATCGTGCGGCACCCGGTCTCCGAAGACAAGTTGCGCCCTTATGCCCAGCGCGCCGACAATCGCGAAGAACATCGCGGCAAGCGCCGCGCCCACCGGATGGCCTGCGCCGAAGATAACGGCGGCGAAAGCCATGAAGCCGCGGCCGGCGGTCATGTTTTGCGAGAAGAACTGCAAGCTGCCGGCGGCCAGTTCCGCGCCGCCCAGGGCGCAAAGGGCGCCGCCGATGACGAGCGCTGCAAGCCGGATCCGCGACGGTTCGATACCGACGCTTCTCGCCGCAAAGGGATGCTCGCCCGCAGCCGCCAGCCGCAAACCGAAACGCGTGCGGCGAAGCAGGACCCAGAACGCAAGAACGAAGAACGGCATCAGCAGAACGAGGATCGAGAGATTGCCGAAAGAGCCGAAGAGAGGCCCGATGCGCGGCAATCCGAACGGCGCGCTGACCGCCGCCTGGCTGCCGAAGATCGATTCGATCGCCAGCGTCGTCCCGCCGAGGCCAAGGCCTGTCAGGCCGAGGCCGGCGATGATCTGGTTCGCCTTGAGCTTTTCCACCACGAACCAGAAAAGAACCGAGACGACCATGCATACGCCCACGGCGATGAGCAACGCCAGTACGATCGATTGCGTGAACACGATGCCAAGGATCGTGGCGCAAGCGCCGGCGATCATGAGCCCTTCCAGACCCAGATGCCAGATGCCGGCGCGCTGCGCGATCACGCCGGCGAGCGTCACGTAAACGAGCGGCGTGCCGGATCGCAGGATGGCGATGATGATGTCATCCATTGGCTCTGCTCCTGAAGCGCATGATACGGTCAATCAATTGCGAGCGCGCGGTGATGAAGAGCGCGATCGCAGCATTGATGATATCGATCGCCGAAGACGGCAATCCGGCGATGACCGGAAGGTAGAGCGCGGCGGAGGCGAGACCGCCGAAAAACAACGCCGCGACGGCGCTTCCCAGGATCGAAAGATTGGCGACGAGCGCGATCAGGATGGCGGTGAAGCCATGCGCCGGGAGAAAGCCGGAGGCGAGCCGCCCGTTCGGTCCCATCAGTTCGATGGTTCCCGCAAGGCCGGCGAGGGCGCCGCTGATGATGAAGCTGGCGAGTCCAACCTTCCACAGCTTCGCGCCCTGCCAGGTGACCATCGTCGGGTTGCGCCCGGCCAGACCCGACATCATGCCGAACGACGTGCGGTTCACCAGAAGCCACATCGACAGGCCGACAATGACGGCGATCGCGATAATTGTCGGCGACACGCCCAGCGAGTTGCTGATGCGATAGGCGGCGTCTAGCGGCCGGCTGGAGGCTTGCTGGCCCGATCCGGACTGGTCCTTGAGCGGTCCGGACGTGACATAGACGAGCAGCAGACCGGCCAGGAAGTTGCCCATCAGCGTGGTGATCACCTCGTCCGCGCCCGAACGCAGCCTCAACAGACCAGGCCACAGCGCCCACAAGGCGCCGCCGATCATGCCCGCCAGGAAACACAGGGGAATGACGACGAAGGCCGGCGCGCCGCTCGTCCATTCGGCGACGAATGCGGCGCAGATGGCGCCCACATAGAATTGGCCCTGCGCGCCGATATTGAAATAGCCCGCGCGGAATGAAATCGCGACGCCGACCGCCGTGATGAACAGCGGCAATCCCCAGCGCAGCGCGTGATTGAGCGCGCCGTTGCGCAGAAACGCGCCGTCGAGGATCGCGCTGAACATCAGTTCCGCGGAGAAGCCGGCGATCGAGAAGATCACGGCGCAGAGCACAAGCGCGACGACGATGAAAACCAGCGCGCGGGCGATGGAGACGAGACTATCGGTCATGGGCGACCCCCGTCATGGCCGCGCCGATGCGCGCGATATCGTAGGGAGGCTCGAACGTGCCGGCGATCCGCCCGGAGAGCATCACGACCACCCGATCGCAGATGTCCATTATTTCATCGAGGTCGGACGAGATCAGCAGGATGCCGCAATTGCGGCGCCGCGCCTTGTCGAGGGCGTCCCAGACGAAGGCGGTCGCGCCGATATCCAGTCCGCGCGTCGGCTGCGCTGCGATGATGAGACGCGCGTCCTCGTCCATTTCCCGCGACAGGATCACCTTCTGGGCGTTGCCGCCGGAAAGACTTCCGGCGCGCTGGACGACGGTCGCATAGCGCACATCCCAGGTATCGAGAGCGGATTTGCACTCCGATCGCAGCGCCGACGGCCTGATCCACGAAAGCAGCGAACCCTGCAGCAGTTTCCGGGCGGACCAGTTTTCCCACAGTGAACTCGTCAGGCTCAGCCCCTCGACATTGCGCTCGAAGGGAATGACCCGCAATCCCGCGATCCGCCGTCCCTGCAACGGCATGGTCGTAACTTGTTTCCCGTCAAGAGCGATGGTTCCGCTCTGAACCTCGGTAAGCGCCGACAGCGCGCGCACCAGCGTGCGCTGGCCATTGCCTTCCACGCCGGCGACGCCGACGATCTCGCCGGGACGGATGGCGAGGCTGACATCGCCGAGCGGCGGTCCATCGCCGTCCGGCGCCGAGGAGACCGACTTCATGTCGAGGATCGGCGGCGCCCCGACGTCGTTTCCAGAAACGCCGACATGGGTGTGCAGCGACGACGCGGAACCGGTGAGCGCCGCGCGGTCGTCCTCGTCGAGAGGCCGGGCGGAGGGGCCTATGATCAGCTCGGAAAGCTTGTCCGCGTCGACGCCCGAACAGGCGACGGGACCTTCCACCAGCTTGCCGCCGCGCAGGACGGAAACCGTGTCTGCGATCGCCAGCACCTCGCGTATCTTGTGGAGGATGAGAATAATGGTGACGCCGGCGCTCTTGAGATGCCTGATGCGTTCAAAGAGTTTTTCGGTTCCCTCGGGTGACAGCACCGCCGTTGGTTCGTCCAGGATCAGCAGTTTTGCGTCGGTGACGAGCGCGCGGGCGATCTCCACGCTCTGCTGACTTTCCACAGGCAGGTCGCGGATGCGCTGCCCTGCTTTCACATTGATATTGAGGGCGTCGAGATGGGCCTGCCAGCGCCGCTCGAGCTGGTTGCGGGTATAGAGCTTCCCGCCAGCGCCGCCGAACTGCATGGCTTCGGCGACGGTAAAGGACGGCGGCAGCGCGAAACTCTGATGCACGAGCTCCACGCCCGCGCGCCTGGCGTCGTTGACGCTGCCTTTCGGCATGTCGCGCCCGGAAATCCGGACGCTGCCTTCGTTTGGATCGATGAGACCTGCGATGACGCGGGCGAAGGTGGTCTTGCCGGCGCCGTTCTGACCGACAACCGCATGGATCGCTCCGCTGGCGAAGGAGATCGAAACATCCGACAGGGCCACGACGTCGCCGAAACGAACGGTGACGTCATGGCAGTCGAGAACGGGAGGCGTCGTTTCGCTCATTTGCCCTTATCCGCGGATCGCAACAGTCTCCTCAGAGTTCGGTATTGAACGGCACTTTGAGCGATCCGTCGAGGATCGCGGCCTTGGCCTTCTCGACTTCCGGCCAGATTTCCATGGCCTTGGCGTTGAGCGCGTCCGATCCGTCCGCTTCGAAGAGCGGCGAGCGAATAAAGTCGATGACGCCCGTGCCGAGACCCGTCGAGACATGGCTTCCGCCGTTCCAATCAGCTCCGAGCGCGTTGCTGACTTCATTGTAGAGCGACATGCCGAAATCGAGGCCGACGATGGCGATCAGCGATTTCGGGCCGAGCGGGAACTGCGCCGGATCAAGGGCGCTGACCATGCGGCCTTCCCCTTCGTTCGCCGCGGTGATGATTCCGAAATCGGTCGCTGCAGCGTCGGTCTGGATGTAGTCGATGCCGTCGCTGAACATCTGCGTGGCGATTTCCTGACCCTTGGCCGGATCCTGGAACGAGCCGGCGAAGGCGGCGGTCGTCGTTACGTCCGGACGCAGCGACTTGGCGCCCGCCGTGAAGGCGTTGAAGTCCGCGTTGATCGGCGGAATGGAAATGCCGCCGATAAAGCCGAGCTTGCCGCTCGCGCTCACGCCGGAAGCGAAAATGCCGGACAGGTAGCAGCCGAGGTAATAGTCATAGGACACCGTGACGACGTTCGGCATCGGCGGCTCGAACGGATCGGCGAACAACTGGATCCACTTGGTGTCGGGATAGTCCGGCGCGACGGCCTTGATGGGCTCGGCCACTTCGTTGAAGGTCGAGACGACCACGGCGGCGCCTGCGTCGCCCAGCGTGCGGAAGATGGTTTCGTAGGTCGCGGGATCCTGGGCGTAGATCGCCCGGTAGGGAAAACCCTTTTCCGAAGCAAGCTGCTTCAGCTTCGCGATCATCGAGTCGACGGGACCGTTGTCGCCCGCAGCCTGCGTGTGGACGAGCGCCACCAGACCGTCGGCCGCATGGGCGATCGACGAAAACAGGTTTCCGGTCATTCCGAGCGCAGCCGCGCCCGCCGCCGTCTTCAAGAGGCCGCGCCGCCGGACGGGCACGCGAAGCATCGTATTGCCTTGTATGATCTTTCCAGTCATCGTTCAGTTCCTTCTCTGAGTTTCGCAGTTCTTGTTATAACGGCCGCGAGGCGTCGAAGCGGCCGTTTCGCGTATCAAGCGCCTGGTGAAAAGGGCGCAGGATTCATGATCATGACGTCCTGGCTCTGGATCGCGTCCAGAGACCAGACTTCCGAAATGAAGGTTTGCCAGTCCGGGTCCTGGTACATCGCCTGGCGGCGCGCCTCGCGATCCGCCAGACTGTCGTATCCCCACATGAGAACGGTCGTGTGCAACCTTCCGATCTCGCTGACATACAGCCCCAGAAACCGGTTGAGATGCCGTTTCTGGATCGCAAGGCCTTGCGACTCGTATTTCTTGAGCCATCCGTCGACTGATCCTGGACGAAACGTGTAGGTGCGATGTTCGACAATCATGAGCGCTGATCCTCCATTGTCATGAATTCCGCCGCCTTCTCGCCGATCATGATGGCGGGCGCATTGGTGTTGCCGCTCGATATGATCGGCATGATAGACGCATCGGCGACCCGGAGACCTTCAATTCCGCGCACCTTGAGCCGCGCGTCGACGACGGCGTTCGGGTCGGTTCCCATCTTGCAGGTGCCAACCGGATGGAAGGTCGTCATCGCCGTCTCCCGAAGCCAGGCCTCGAGGTCGGCGTCGCTTGCAGCTTCCGGACCCGGCGCCAGCTCCTTGCCGCGATAGGGATCGAAGGATTTCTGCGCGATCACCTCCCGCGTCATCCGGATGCCGGCGATCATCGTCCGAAGATCGAAATCGGACTGGAGGTAGTTGGCCTGGATGCGCGGCGCATCGGAAGGATTGGCCGAGCGCAGCGTGATCTCGCCGCGACTTTCCGGATTGACCGGACCCACCCGCATCGTGAAGCCGTGGTCACTTTCCGTCGCATCCTTGCGCTTGAAGGGATTGGGGAAATGCAGATTGGCGGTCTTTTCGAGCGCAGGCATGAAGTGGAGCTGGATATCCGGCGCTTCCAGCCGATCGTCGGATTTCAGGAAGGCGCCGCCCTCATAGGGAAAGGTCGTGACGATGCCGCGGCCGAACATCATGCCTTCGACCATCGACCAGGCCAGCTTGTCGGCGCGCAGGTCCGAATAGAGGGTGACGGGCTTCGTGCATTCCCAGGACATGACGCAATCGACGTGGTCCTGCAGGTTCTTGCCGACGCCGGGAAGATCGTGCACCGGCTCAATGCCGTGTGCGGCGACTTCATCGGCCGGACCGATGCCGGAAAGAAGCAGAACCTGCGGCGAGTTGACCGTGCCGGCGGAAACGACGATCTCGCGATCGGCATGCGCCGTTTTCGTCTCTCCGTCCTGCAGATATTCGACGGCTACAGCTCTATCATTCTCCACGACGATGCGCTTGGTCAGCGCGCCTGTTTCGACAGTCAGGTTCTTCCGGTCGAGGACAGGCTGCAGGAAGGCGCGCGACGTCGACCAGCGCTTGCCGTCCTTGATGGTGAAGTCGAACCGGCCGAACCCCTCCTGGCCTTCCCCGTTGAAATCGTCATTGGCCGGATGCCCGGCCTCGACGCCGGCGTTGATGAAGATCTCGTGCAGCGGATTGGAGCCTCTCGCCCGGCACACCGTCAACTCTCCTTCGGAGCCGTGGAAATCGCCGTTGCGCTGAATGTGCCCCTCGGAGCGGCGGAAGGCCGGCAGCACATCGTCGTAGGACCACCCCGGCAAACCCATCTGGGACCAGCGGTCGTAGTCGTGGCGATTGCCGCGAACATAGATCATGCCGTTGATGGTGGACGAACCGCCGAGCACCTTGCCGCGCGGCCAGTAGAGGGAGCGTCCGTTGAGATGGGGTTCCGGCTCCGTGTGATAATGCCAGTTGTAGACGCCGGACTGAAACAGCTTGCCCATCAGCATCGGCAGACGGAACAGCGGATTGCGATCCCGACCGCCGGCTTCCAGAAGCAGAACCCTGTTGCCGGGATCGGCGGACAGCCGGTTTGCAAGCACGCAGCCGGCAGAGCCTGCGCCGATGATGATATAGTCGAAGGTCTTGCTCATATCGTCACCAGGCAATCGGCTGGACGCCCTCCGCCTCGAGCAGGCGGTTGCAGGCGACAAAGGGGTTTTCCATCGGCAGCAGTTCCTCGGCGAACGCCGGATGCGGGCGGGAGATCACGTGTATGGGCGGCGACGGACTGGCCAGCCGGGCGCTCGCCAGACAGTCCGTCGCCGCATCGCCGAACGCGATGATCACCAGAGGGGAACCGCGTTCGACGAGAATCCGGAGCACCCGCAACATCAGCGGGCGCCAAACGGGTAAATGCCCGCGAGACTGATGAGGATCGACAGCGACCTGGAAGCGGGAAAGCGTCAGCGAAGAATTCAGCAACAGAACGCCCTGGCTGACCCACCGGTCGGCCAGACGATTTGCGGGTTCAAGGTCGACCTTGCCGGACTCGATGTCGTCGAGCAATCCGGGCCAGGCCTCAAAGGAACGGGCGTATTCAGGCTTGCCTGAGCGCGCCGCGCAGATTTGCTGCATATAGGCGCGAACGCTTTTGGAAAACATCTTGTCCAGTTCGCGCCAGACCGCGACATTGCCGGCCTCGAAAGCGCGACCGGTCGCGAAGGCCGGCGCGGGATAGGGATCCTGCCCCAAAATCAGGCACGTCACGTCCTCCGGCGCAATATCGTCAAAGGCGCGCAGCATATGCGCGCCGTCGGGCGCGCCCGGAAAGGTCTTGCCGCGACGGGCGGGAAAGATCGGCTCCCAGGGCTCAAGCTCGAGAGAAGGATCGCAATCGCCGAAACCGAGCGCGACGTCGCCGAGGACCGCGCGCCAGGCCTCTGGCAGATCATCCTGCCAGTCCGTCAGCGTTTCCTGCAAAGCCTCGACCAGTCGTTGCGGCATGAAATCCCCCTTGGAACAGGATCAAACTTTGCAAAACCTGACCAAAACGTCAAGTAATGAATTTTCAAAACCTGACCAAAACGTCAGATTTTTCATGCGGCCCCTTCCCTCACCGAAAAGAAGGGTTTATTGCCCTTGACTGCGCAACAACCGAGGCGGAGAAAGCAGACCGGGGAGAGAGCAATGCGAAAGACAGCAGGACGAGAATGGTAGCGCCAAAGAAAAATTCAGAGGCTCGCATACGCGCGCGCAACGAGGCGAAGATCCTCAAAGCCGCCGTGGACCTGTTTTCCCGCAAGGGTTTCGACGGCACGCGCATCGCAGAGATTTCCCAGGCGAGCGGCCTGCCGAAGGCCAATGTCTACTACTATTTCGAGACCAAGGAAGCGATCTACGCGACGCTGATCGAACGGCTGCTTGCCGGTTGGGACAGGGCCCTCGATCATATCGATCCATCCCGCGAACCGGAGGACGCGCTGCGCGATTATATTCGCGCCAAGATGGACTATTCCCGCCAGAACCTCGTTGATTCACGCTTCTTCGCCAACGAGATGCTGCGCGGCGGCAGGTTTCTGTCGCGCAAGCAGAAGAAGCACATGCAGAATATCACGAAAGAAAAGGCCGCGGTGATCGACGGCTGGATCAAGGCCGGCAAGCTCGCGCCGATCGACCCCAACCATCTGTTCATGACGATCTGGGCGTCGACCCAGTTCTACGCGGATTTCGCCACAGTCGCAGCGGTAACGCTGTGCAAGAGCCGGCTTACAGCGAGAGACTATGAAGACGCCTACGACAATATCGTGACGCTGATCCTGAACGGGTGCCTGAAACCGGCGTCGAAGTGAGCAGTCCGCGGCTGTGTTTTTCAACCTGTCGGCCGGCGCAGGAGAATCCGGGACTTACGCCGGTCTCTTCAGCATCAGCGCGAGGCGCCGGCATTCGCATACGATCTCGTCGCGCTGATTGATCCCACGCTGCAGGAACGTGACGATGCCTTGCGTCGGTCGCGACTTGCTTTCGCGTTTGGCCAGCACTTCGGTCGTGGCGCGGATCGTGTCGCCCGCAAAGACCGGCTTCGGAAACTTGACCTCTTCCCAGCCCAGATTGCCGACGGTCGTGCCAAGCGTCGTTTCGCCAACGGTCAGGCCGACGACCAGACCAAGCGTAAAGACGCTGTTCACCAGCGGCTTGCCGAATTCCGTCGTCTTCGCATATTCGTGGTCGATATGGATCGCCGCCGGATTCATCGTCAGGGTCGAGAACAGCGTGTTGTCCATCTCCGTGACGGTGCGCCGAACATCATGCTCGATCACCATGCCGATCTCGAACTCCTCGTAAAATTTGCCTGCCATCCCTCATGTCCTCCTGTCGCGGCGAATCGGCCCCGGGAAAGAGGCACGTTATCACAGCACCCGGACATGCCGACCTCATGGTATGAGGAAAACCTGAACGCCATCACTTTCCGCCATTGTCGGCGGGACGTCGCAAACGCGCGCCGCCAGATCAACGATCAGGACGCCGGCAGGAGGTCTGATCCGTAGCGCGCCAGGAACATGTCGACCGCGCTCGTCACGGTTTTGTCGATCTCGTCCGACGGCGGGGGCGCATCCCGCATTCCGAAAATGCAGGCGCGAAACAGGCCGGCCGTGCACAGATCGAAAAATTGCTGAGCGGCGAGCGACAAATCCGGAATATCGAGCAGGCCGGCTTCCATCTGCTTTTCAAGATACGTCCTGAGCATCGTCTTTCCGGAATCCGGACCGGTGTCGAAAAAGCGCTTGCCGAGCGCCGGCATTCGCTCCGTCACGCCGATGACAATGCGCTGCGCGCGCACCGCCTGAGGCATCGTCAATCGCGTCGCCAGGACGACGCCGTAGTGCAAAAGGGTGTCGCGAATGCTTCCACCCTCCTGCAGCACCTCCGCCAGTGACGCAAAGGTTACCGACCGCTCGCGTTCGATCAGCGCGCCGAACAAGTCTTCCTTGTTCTCGAAGTAGACGTAGATCGTGCCTTTGGAAACGCCCGCCTCGCGCGTGATGTCATTCATGCTGGCGGCGTCGAACCCGACCCGCATGAAGACGCGTTTGGCGCCGTCAATGATCTGCTGGCATCTATCAACAATCTTGCTCTGGGCACCCTGCCGCCCGAGCGCATGAAGAACGCCTCCGGTCTATTCAATCTCACCCGCAATCTCGGCGGCGCAGTGGGTCTCGCGGTCATCAACACGATCCTCAACAATCGCGACGACATGCACTATGCCCGATTGGCGGAAAGCGTGAACTGGGCCAACCGCAGCGCGCTGGACACGCTGGAAAGCCTGTCCCGGACCTATTCCGCCCATGGCCTGCCGGGAGAGGACTCCGCAGTCAGCCAGCTTACCGCTATCGTGCAGCAACAGGCCTGGGTGATGTCCTTCATTGATGTGTTCTGGTTCATGACCGCGCTTTTCGTGGGCCTTGCTCTGGCGGCCATTTTGATGAAGAAACCGGAAAACCCCGCTGCAGGCGGCGGACACTGACGGGGCTGACGCAGCCCACCGTCTGTCTGCAATTTTGCGACGGGCCGGAACGACAGACTGCAACGATCGTTTCATCTCCTGTGGCTCTGCCCCGATACCGTCACGAAAACCGGATATCGGTCGCAGGATGGAAACTCAGACAGGTATTCGCGCGAAAGATGATGATCGACAAGGTTTCACACACCGCCGGCCAGTGGCTCCTTCACACCACCATGCTCACGGCCTTCCTGCTGACGGTGATGCCCGCCGTTCAGACCACCGCCCAGACAATGAGCGATGAAAAGACGGAGACGATCGTCGGTTCCGAAGTCAAGGAAAAGAGCCCTGCCGATATCCGGTCCGTCGACACCGTGATTTCAGCGATCGACCAGGCCGGCGACGCGGCTGAACAAATCCTGCTGCTCGTTACTGTCGAGAGTTTCGACATCCAGTTTCTCGGCGAACCCGAGACCATCGACGGCTATGAGCAGATCGAAACAGCGATTGCCGACAACGAAAGCGCCGTCGCCGAAATGCGCCACGCCATGAAGGGCAGCGCCGTCTTTTACAATGCGCTCGATTCCCACAACGTCGACATCGACAAAGTCGTCGCCGCGGAGATCACGGAGGATGGCGCAGTCACAGTTTACCTGCTCGCCTCGAAATAGCGGAAGGCGCTGTGCGAACGCAGCCTGTTCATGAGAGACCGGAAGAGCAGAAGCGGGTCCGGAACGCGGCGCGCAACGGCGCCCACCGCCTGATGGGCCTGCCTGCTGCGAATGGCGCGACTTCTGGCGATGTAATAATCATAGTCGATCGATCCATCCTTGCGGGTCTGAAAGCTTTTCGTATCGGTCATGGCAATCTCTCCTTGTTCAGTGAAGACAAGATTGCCGACCCGGCGCCGCTTCGCTTGAAGACCATGTTGAGATAGTCTTGAGATTATCTTGATTTCTTCGCACAACCGGCCACGGGATTGTCAGACCTCATGAAATTTACTTTTGCCGATTGCGTGCTCGACGCCGAAAGCTACAGCCTCGCGCGCTACGGCCAGCCGGTCGCCGTCGAACCCCAGGTCTTCGATCTCCTGCTGCTGCTTGCGCGCAACGCCGGACGACTGGTGACCAAGGATCAAATCGTCGAGGAGATCTGGAACGGACGCATTGTCTCCGAAGCAACGATCAGCGCGCGCGTCAACGCCGCTCGAACGGCCGTCGGCGATAACGGAAAGGACCAGAAGATTATCCGCACCGTAACCCGTCGCGGCCTGGAACTGATCGTCCCCGTGACAACCGGTGCCGAAGAGCGACCAGCCCCGCCTTCGGAAGCGCCGCAAACAGTCCGCTTCACCCGATCATCTGATGGGACGCGCATCGCCTACGCGGCATCCGGATCCGGTCCGCCTGTCATGCGGGCAGGCCATTTCCTGACGCATCTGGAGAAAGACTGGCGCAGCCCGGTATGGCGTCCCTATCTCGAGGCGCTCTGCGCCGGCCACACGCTCATCCGCTATGATCAGCGCGGAACCGGACTTTCGGACGCCAGGCTCACCGATATCTCTGTTGAGTCCTACGCATCGGATCTGCTCGCCGTCGCGGACGCCGCAGGGCTGGAGAGGTTCCCGATCGTCGCATCCTCACAAGGCGCGCCGGTGGCGATCAGGGTTGCGGCGACGCATCCCGACCGCATCAGTCGACTGGTGCTCTATGGCGGTTTCGTGCAAGGCCGGGCGCACCGCGATCCCGATTTCGGCGAGGCTGAAACCGATGCGCTTCTGACCATGATCCGCAACGGTTGGGGCAATCCCAAAAGCGCTTTCATGACGGCCTTCACCACGCTGTTCTGCCCAAGCGCCTCACGCGCCGAACTGGACAATCTCGTGGAAATCCAGCTCGCCTCCACATTCCCGGAAAATGCGGCGCGCATCCGCGCCGGGATTGACCATATCGACGTCTCGAGCGATCTGGAAAAGGTGCGCGCGCCAACGCTGGTCATACACGCCAGCAATGATTCGGTTCATCCGGTCTCGCAGGGACGCCTGGTGGCTGCGACGATCGAAGGCGCCGAATTCCTTCAGGTCGAAAGCGACAACCACATCTATTTGCCATCCGATCCGGCATGGAAAACGATCGTCGACGCGCAACTGGAATTTCTGGCCAGGGGCGACTGACCCTCCCCGTTGGCTTCTGCATCGCGGGACACTACATAGAAAATCACGCCGGTTGCCCGTTCCCTCGAATTTTCATCCTGTCAGAGTAGTTTCATGATCCCCTATTCCATTCTCGACCTCGCCCCCGTGCCCGAAGGCTCGAGCGTCGAAGACGCGTTGCGCAACAGCATTGATCTCGCGCGCCACGCCGAGAAACTCGGGTACAACCGCTATTGGCTCGCCGAGCACCACAACATGCCGGGCATCGCCAGCGCCGCCACCTCCGTGCTGATCGGCCAGATCGCCGGCGCCACGACCTCAATGCGCGTCGGCTCCGGAGGCGTGATGTTGCCCAATCATGCGCCGCTCGTCATTGCCGAGCAGTTTGGCACGCTGGCGACGCTCTTCCCGGGACGGATCGATCTCGGCCTTGGCCGCGCGCCGGGCACCGACATGCCGACGGCGCGGGCCCTGCGGCGCAACCTCGACGGCGGAGACAACTTCCCGCAGGATGTCGTCGAACTGATGGCCTATTTCTCCGACGAGGCGCTGAACTTTTCGGTAAGGGCGATCCCGGGCGCAGGAACGCGCGTTCCCATATGGATTCTGGGGTCGAGCACCTACGGCGCGCAACTGGCCGCTCATCTGGGGCTGCCCTATTCCTTTGCCTCGCATTTCGCCCCGGCGGCGCTGGATGTCGCGCTGGAGATCTATCGCGATGCCTTCAAACCCTCCGAACAGCTTGAGAAACCCTATTTCATGCTGGCCATGAACGTCTTCGCTGCCGATACCGACGAGGAAGGCCAGTTCCTTCATTCCACCATGTTGCAGGCCTTCGCCAATCTGCGCAGCGGCCGTCCGGGCAAGCTGCCAAGGCCGGCCAAAGACCTGCATGAGCGTTACGATCGGGCGATCCTGGAATCCGCCAGTCAGGCGCTTTCCTTTTCGGCCGTCGGCTCGGCAGCGACCGTGCGCGACCGGATCCGCTCCGTGATCGATCGATACAAGCCCGACGAAATCATCTTCACCGGACAGATCCACGATCACGCGGCGCGACTAAAATCTTTTGAGATGGCAGCCGGCGTGATGGGGGCCCTGGAGCCGGTCTGACATCGAAAGCGCATTCGCAGGGACCACGAAACAGAGCACAGGGGCGACATGTTCAATTTTGCAAACAAAGTGGTGCTGATTACCGGCGCGGCGCAGGGTTTCGGCAGGGTGCTGGCCGACGCCTTCGCCGAACACGGCGCGAAACTGGCGCTGTGCGACATCAATGACGCGTGCGGCGAAGAAACCCTCGCCGCAATCAAAGGCAGGGGAGCGGAAGGCTTCTACATGCACGCCGACGTGTCCCGGGAAGCCGAAGTGGAGGCGTTTGTCGCGGAGACCGTGGCCCGCTTCGGAAGGCTCGACATTGCGATCAACAACGCGGCGAAGGAAATTGCGGGGCCGACGCTCGATTTGCCGTCGGAGGATTTCGACACGCTCATCGACACCAATCTGAAGGGGACCTATTACGGCATGAAGCACCAGGTCGCGCAGATGCGGAAGAATGGCGGCGGGTCGATCGTCAATCAGGCGTCGATCACCAGCAGCATGACCGGCGTCGCCGACAACGGGCTCTACGGCGCGACCAAGGGCGGGGTCATCGGGCTGACGAAGTCCGCCGCCCTTCAGGTCGCAGCCGAAAACATCTCGATCAACGCCATCGCGACCTGCGCCTTCGACATTCCGAACGACGTGTTCATGCGCTGGGTCGAGGATCATCACGCAACGCGCGAGGAAGCCGCCGAATGGGTTCCGATCAAGCGCCTTGGCCGACCGGAAGAGATCGCCGCGGCGACGCTCTATCTGGCGTCCGACGAGGCGCGTTTCGTGGTGGGCCATGTGCTCACCGTCGATGGCGGATTTACCGCCCAATAGGCAAAGTGAATGTTGAGGATGAACAGGCGTAATTTCTCAAAGCTTGCCGTAACCGG
>Ga0207848_100476_pt1 | contig 14585 bp, 12 predicted proteins | sample TtaePargueraPR_10_FD_187737 | JGI IMG/M metagenome (GOLD analysis project Ga0207848, IMG submission 187737) | Aerobic enrichment media microbial communities from Bioluminiscent Bay, La Parguera, Puerto Rico - Tt and M2 (3) (SPAdes) | ecosystem: Environmental > Aquatic > Marine > Unclassified ... | reverse complement strand
TCAGGCACTGGGCAAACATTCACGCGGCTGCCGCCTCGACACAAGTGCACTGGAAGATGCCGTTGGCTTCGTCACCCAAGAGCTTCAAAAAGGTGCCGATGTCCTCGTTATCAACAAATTCGGCAAGCATGAGGCCGAAGGGCGCGGCTTTAGGGATGTCATTGCCGATGCTTTGGTAAAGAACATCACGGTATTGGTCGGCCTGAACCAACTAAACCTCGAAGCATTCAAGGAATTTGCCGGAGGTCTGGAAATCGTCTTGCCTCCAAAAGAACAAGATCTTTTTGATTGGCTTGAGAAGAATTGTGCGTTGACCCAGCCAGCCTAGCACACTCATTAACCCCGAATTATGACAAATGGGAACAACTGCACTCCCAGTAAGAACATCAGTTAGTTTAACGAACGAAGAGCAGAAAACCCGCCTGTACGAAACCGAACCTTCATTTAGAGGGAAGTCTTTTGAAAGTTACCTTGGAAGCAGTATTCATCGCTCTCTGCCACATTCTAGCAGTCCATACGAGCCCACTCATTTCGTCTTTGCCAAAATCGTATTCCAATCTGGCCGCTCCATAGAACTCGTTACTATCGGATACATTATCAGTCATGTTTTCTTGCTTAAAAATGTATAGGATTCCGGACTTCTGGAGGCCATTTTGAGCGAAAGGAATGATAGAAATTGTACTTGACTGCCTGATCGGCGTTACGCTGACGGGGTTATACAAACTCATCTCTATCTTCCACCAACTCTGGCGGATATCAGCTTCAAGCTCCAATGTGCTCAATTCTGCAAGCTCTGTTTCGCTGCAGTTGCGCATATCAAGTCCTTTTTCTTTTGATTGCGCAGCCTCAAGCAGTTGAAGCTGACGGGGCCAGTTTGAATGCAACTCAACTCTCCATTTTCCGTTTAGATCTGGAAAGAAGTGCGCTGACAGCCAAGGTATTTTTGCCCAAACCCACCTCCAAACAGGGTTGAGCAGGAGCAAGTGGAGCATCACCCATACCATCAAAGGTATCGAGGTCAGCCCAATCGGCACGCCAAGTTGCTCTCCGTAAGAGATCACGACTATACACAAGCCAATTACCAGCCACGCTATCGCAAATACGATGAACTTTTTAGGCAACATTCTATACATGAGAGTCACCTTATAGGTTGTAGAGAATTTTAGAAAGCGCTAGTATGAACAAAACGTGATCAGGAGCCATATGTTGTGACTTTAGCGAATGCACACGCTCTATTTTGTGGGCTATCAAACACCCCAAGCTTTCTCTCTAGCCTTAATATCAGCGATATCGATCGTGCGAAGTTACTTGCAGCGAGGAACAAAATTCGCAGTATACTAAAAGCTTCTGCAGATACGTTGCTGAAGGACGACACGTTTTGGCAAGAGAGTTCGAAATTCAGGACATACAGACACTCTCGCCCAACAAGAGTAACGCTAAAGTTCATGACTCAGGGTAGCTTCTCCTACGGCACCTTGAATATTCCGGCGCAATCTCCGAAGCAAGAAATCGATCTAGACGACGGAATGTATGTTCCTGTCGACTTTCTAGAAAATGGTGAGCCGGCACTAGCTGCAAAAGGCTTGTTTAGCTTTGTGACAAACTCATTATCAGATGCCTGCAGTCAAAACGGCTGGACTGTTAAAGAAAAGCGGAGCTGCGTTCGCGTACAACTTTGGCAAGGCGCACATATTGATATTCCCATCTACTCCATTCCGACAGAGAAGTTTGCTGCTCTGAGAGCAGCGATGGACAGTGCTAATTTTGCGGAGGCAAATATCTCCAGAGCGTACCTGTCGAATGATATGCGCATACCTTCGGACAAAATCATGTTGGCTCAGAGCGACGGCTCTTGGTTAAGGTCCGACCCGCAAGAGTTAGAAGAGTGGGTAAAAGCTCGGAAAGATAGGTTGGGCACATGCTACACAAGACTTTGTCGTTTTTTCAAAGCATGGAGAGACTTTAATTGGCTGAGTTCTCCATTGTCGTCATTGTGCATTATGCGTGCAGTAGAAATCGCCCTTGAAGAGCTACCAGGCTTTCCCTCCCAGAACCGTGACGATGAACTTGTTATGTTAGTTGCTGAGAAGCTCCCCCTGATTTTGGGAAAGACTGTTCAAAATCCTGTTTTACGCGATTTGTCTCTTAACGAGTGGGAAGAGAAAGATAGGGAGGCAATTATCTCTGCGTCAGAAGAACTGTATGCAGAGATGCATTCTGCTTTAATGCAGACCGGTGATGCAACAAAGGTCGTGAACAAGCTGCGCGTTCGTTTTGGAGACAGGATTCCGAATAGACCAGACGTTGTGAAAATCGGCTCGAAGATAGAAGCCATCCAAAAAGAGAAGCCTGCAACAGTGGCTGCGCCCGCTATCGTCGCTTCAACATCTGGGTAATGAATAAAACTCAATCCATTCAGATCATAGAAGCAACACTATTAGACAATGGCTTCAAATACATCGGCCCGGGGCCGAATGATTACTCGGGGGCACTTGACGTCAATGGCAAGCAGATTGATGTAAAGCTCTCGATACCTGATGTTCGTTTTGCTGAGAAGCCGCGCGTTTCCCTGACTGACAGATCCCAAATTCCTCTTGAAACGCTCGCCCATATTGACAGCGGAGATGGGGGCATTTGTTACATATCTGGCGCTGGCCTACCTCTCGACATGTACCAACCAGGGGAAGCTATTTTAAGGGTTTTAGAGGAGGTAAAACGAACCCTCGGGCTTTCTTACAAAGGACGAGCCCAGCAAGAGTTCATAGATGAGTATCAGTTATATTGGCGAGCAAAATATGGGGCCAGTATTTTTCTCCCGCGATCGTCAGCAACGGGTGTAGTTGAAGCAAGTGCTTTTTTCGCCAAGAGGGATGGTAAGACTGAGTTTATCGCAATTAGAAGCTCGAAAAACTTAAGTGGCTACACTCTCTCATTTTTTGCGAAAGCTCAGATATGGTCTCTTTCTGAAAACATCGGCCCATCAGAAAAGATTAAAGTACCCTTACATTACTCGGAGCTAAATGATTGGCTGAGCAGCCAGAAGTTAGCCACCGAAATGAGCTGGTCGAAAGCTGAAAAGCTGCTCCTAGATGAGGGGTTGCTAATCTTATCTGCCCCCAACGCAGTTGTCGGCCTACAGCTAGAAGTTCCGGCACACTTAAAAAGTGCAGTCGCCCGTAAACGTATTCGCAAAGGAAAACTGGCAGACCTGCTACTTAAAAGCCGAAAAAATTTGAAGCTTCTTCGCTACTCATGCTCATGGTGCTCGCTTGAGGATATTGCGTCCAGAAACTGTCTTGGAAGCCAAACCTTGAAAGAAACTTCTGTTGCTTTAGTTGGATGTGGAACCATCGGGGGTCATCTCGCACGGATGCTAGTTCAAAGCGGGGTCGGAAGTTCCGGAAAACTGTCTCTATTTGATAGAGACAGTTTGGCAGAGGGAAATATCGGCCGACACCTGCTCGGATTTGGAGATATAGGAAAAAACAAGGCGCTCGCTGTTAAAGCTGAGCTGGAACGCTTTCATCCCGACGTTCAAGTTTATGCCCACAACGGTGATGCGATGACAATGTGGAGGCGACTTAAACAACACGACATAATCATCGACGCCACAGGTGAATGGAATGTTCAATCAGCTATTAATGATAGCTTCCTGAGTGAAGACCGAGGGAACGTTAAAGCTCTACTGCATTCTTGGATATTCATGAATGGAGCAGCTGTGCAAAGCTTTCTCAACTTGGGTGACGATTATGCTTGTTTTCGCTGCTTAAAACCGGACTTTGCAGGTCAGTGGCGCTATCCAGCAGGAAACGAGGACGAACCACTAAACCTTAAGCCCGCTTCGTGCGGTGACGGGGCTTACGTACCGTTTTCTGTCGATGTTTCTACCATGGCAGCAAGCTTAGCCAATAAAGCTGTTCTTGACTGGGCGATAGGCCATCCCGGCCCGCGCTTACGGACCGTTGTTGTCGATTTTCAACGCGGAAGAACGCAAAAACCTGTCTCACCAACACCATCCAAGCTCTGCCCTGCCTGCTCGCATTCAAGAGGCTCGCCTTGACATATGTGCTGGTCGAAAAGTCGACATTACTAAGTTTAGAGAACAAGACTGAAAGCCAATGGGCCCAGAATGAACAAGGAGGTTTACTCTTAGGTTACAGAAAGAAGTCAGGCCTTCAGATCACTGGCTTTACACTCCCTCAAAGTTCAGACTTGGCGTCCCCGATGATTTTTAAGCGCAATTCAGAAGGACACGCGCAACTTGCTTTGAAAGCATGGGAGGAATCAAGAGGAATTGTCGACTGGATAGGTGAGTGGCATACTCATCCCGTAGGGAACTCGGCACCTTCAACAACAGACATAGCAAACTGGGTGAGGCTTTCAGAACACGCAAGAAAGCCAATGGTGTTCTTAATTTTATCTAAGTTTGGCTGGTATGTAGGCCTGCAACACCACTCTCCAAAGCGGCTAGTCCCATTGCAATGTATTGAGTCAAATTCCAATGCGGCCTTATTCGGAAAATGTCCGAACGATCACCAAAAAGTCAAACTCACACAATGAAGAAGAATGGTGGGCCCGGCGAGACTTGAACTCGCAACCAGACCGTTATGAGCGGTCGGCTCTAACCAAATTGAGCTACAGGCCCTGATTGAGTGAAGAAGCATGCCTCCATCGCTCAATGCGGTTGGTAAACTAGTGATGTTCCGCCTCGCGTCAAGCATTATTACCAATACACCTGACGTTGCTTTTCAGAATGCACAAGCCCTGTCTTACGCTGCTGCAAAGACTGGCAGATGTAACGTCAACTAAAGTCCCGCCCAACCGTCTCAGCCAGATAAACAACCTGGTCATCCTGACCTTTTTGCAATGCCTCCAGCCCCGTCAGCCCATCAAGTTCGCCATGTTGTTGCATCAACAACCGATAGACCGACCAAGAGCCGCCCAAACGTTCATGTAGCTCGACAAGTGTCCCGTATGTTTTTCCGTCTTCTTTGAGCTGCCAGATAGGAAAACGATATCCTTTCACTGCACCATTGAGACCCAACAACTCCCCGCGACGTCGCTTACTGTTCACAGTTGCGACAGAAACTCCTAGTAGCGCAGCAAACTCCTCAGAGGTCTTCATTTCCTCACTAGCAAGGAGCTCGGCGGACAGTTTTCGTCCCCGTTCTCTCGCTGCATCAATAGCATCACGCAGCTTTGTCTGATCCGAAGAAGTTGACATCACCCTTACATCCTCCATCGTTGACCATGCATCGATATGGAACAGAAAGCTTTCCTGATAGAGCTTACTTTACCACAAAACCCATCTTACGTGCCTCGTGAAGCTCCTATCTCTTTCCGCATGAGAAATGGCCATCAAGTGCTGAAAATGGTATTCTCCCTGCACAAGATTAAGGTTGAGCCATTTTTACCCAGCTTGAATTTGGGGCAAACCAATGAAGCCTGCAGCCAACGAGGCGCTATTCAACGAACTCCTGAACCCCAAAAGCATCTTCGCCTATCTGATCCTTCCGGCGTGAACGTGTGAGCAGTGAGAGCCCCAAAATGTATCCCTGTAAAATTTCAAAGCGAAATGGTGACTTTGTCCTGACATTGGCAGATGACCTGGTTTCCAGGCTGAACCTTAAAGAGGGGCAGACCCTTTTTGCGTCAGTGCAAGATGGCGCACTCCTACTTCGTCGGGGAAGCACCCTCTGTTACTCGCTGGGCGACCTTCTGGCCGCTACAAACCCTGAAGCACTTGCGCAAGCAAACGCACACAGTGAATGGCTAGAAGCGTCTCCTAGGGCCGGACGAGAAATCATCTAGTCAACCGAACCTGACTTTACTGCACTCGCTAGTTTGAATTGAGTCCGCGTCCGGCCTACGGCACGCGACGAACCTGTCGCGGAAGCATCAGACGCAGATCATGTTCATTCGCCTTGTCCGGCTCCAGAAACGCATTACACACCTCAAGAATGCTGCGCGTTTCATCCCAATCCCGCCAAGACATTTCAGATGTCCAAACATGTGCAAAATCAAGCATACGGATCAGGGCCGTCGTATTTCCCATTTGAGACATGCTTCGCAGAGCAGCAAGATAGCGATCCCGGAACACTGCGGGGATAATGATCCTGGATTGATTGTCTGCCGATAACCCTCTGTTCATGGCAATACGCGCTACCCGCCCATTGCCATCGTCAAAGGGATGCACCTCGCTGATCAGGAACATCGCAAAAACACCACGCCTGAACCCACCCTCAAGCTGATCAAGCATGGCAAATCCCTCTTTCATGGTGCCAACCACCTTTTCGGGAGACACAAACACATAGCCCCCAACCATGTTGGCTACGGCCTTAAATACACCAGGGTTCTTACCTGAGCGCCCCTGCATGACTCTGGCATGATCTGACCGCAACTGCCGAAGAAAGGCTTCAAAGTTCGCTGGATGTGTTGACTTGCATGCCGTATCGGAAACCACTTGCCAGGTCCCGATAAGGTCCTGTGCATCCTCTAAGCGGCCCTCCGGAACCTTGCTTGCAAAGATGATGTCTCGCGCTTCTTCTACGTCGAATTTGATCCCCTCAATGAAATTGGAAAAGTAAGCCTCATAGAAAGCACTCAGCTCATTGCTGGCTTGGTCGATGGGAGAGACTGAGCGATCTGCGGGGTTGAACTCGTGCAAAGCCGTGAACAGCTTTTCAAACAGGACGACGCGATCAGCATCAATCCGGGATTTGCCATTGTTTGTTCGCCCGGCAGCTTTTGGGACGGCATTGCTTCCAACGGGTAGGGTACTTATAATCTGATCAAGCTTTTCAGCTTCCTTTATCATTCTCAACTGCTTACCAACCGCGCGTACTTGATCGCGCAGTCGGTTTAGTTCGTCTTCTCCACGACGCTCCAGATAGCTCTCAAGATATGCTTCGATTTCGGCCGGGCTGTATGTTCGCGCTATACGACGTGAAGAAGCTCGGGAAGTCACCATGTTTTCGATCAGGGCACGTGCCGAGCTAGGGATATATATGCCGTTGCTGGCTCTGGTGTCGTCTGAGAGCGGTGCATGCCCCCGACGGGTATAAATTGTAAAACCAGGCAGAAAAGTATCGTAGCCGGCGGAGACCACGAGAAAGATGCTCCCATCATTGGCTGGCCCATTCTGAAGCGCTGTACGACCGTCAAGAATAGGTTCTGAATATAGCTTTGTGACAATTTCCCAAAGATGACGGCGCACATAGTCTTCGAGTGGAGTATCTAGATCCTTGGTATATAGCCCGCGCGCCAGCCTTCTTACCCTGTTCGCTTTGACGGCATTGGATATCATTTTCCGTGACGATGGGGACGTCGTGAAAATTTCAGTTAGCGTTTGCAAAGACTGCATTTCCAACAAACCCGCCAATAAGCTCAATCGAACTCAGCATCTCGTGGACAAACTCACATATAAGACAGTATTCCATGGCCAAAACGACAAGATAGAGGCTACCACTATCGGTAGCGCTCTCCAGCTTATCGTTTTCTTGCCAACTGCCTAATGGTCGCCCAAAGCTAGACAAATCAAAATTTAATTCGTCTGATTTGGGCTGCTGTGATGACTACTCAACAACAAACAGAGCACCCTAGCTTCCGTCATGGTTCTACATTTCCGGCTCGGGAGGACCATACCACTTAACAAGTTGGGTCTCTCTGACTCTAAATACCGACAACCCGAAGTCGCCACGCGTTTCGCGCAGATATATTGTCAAAACACCTTCATCGATCGCCGTCAGCAATTTTCCATAACTTAACCCCTGCTTGTTAAATTTGAAAACCGCTTCCTTTAAACTGAGAAGTCCACGTTCCGTGTTAGTTTTAACGCACTTTTGCTTAAGCGCTTCCAACCATTCACTAACAATCCGTTTGTCGTAACAACAAACGTGCCAACCATCCTTTTCCGAACCATGGACACACGGTAAGACGTTGGCTTTTCGTAGAGACCTGACCGTCTGACGAGAAACGTTCAAACTTAAGGCCAGATCGTTGGGTCTTACTAAGTGACGCTGCAACTCTGCATACTGCTCCAAGCTCTCACGGTTGACCCAAAGGGTCTTACCGTAGCCCGTTTGAACATATTTCCCTTGAATATGCCCCCAATTGTACAGGTGCTTAAGTTTGGCGCGCCCCATCCCGAGGAAAGCGCCAGCGCTTCTAGCCGGCACGTATAACCTTCGCTCATCTCCTTCGAGCATTGAAGGAGACCCGCGCTTTGTTATCACCTTGTTACTGTCGGGCCCATTCACGTGCTGGACAAGAGCATCGAAGAAAAATTGCAAACTTTGTTGATTTTCCCTCACCCTTCGATAAAGGAAGCCAAATTCCTGTCTTGGACTAATTGCACTACTCTGATTTTCGTTCTCGCTTGGCAAGAACTTTAGAATATGTGGCATTCTTTTCGGCCATTTCGATAGCAAGACAGACACTTCATCTATGGCCTGAGCAAAGTCATCCCGTCGCAGTTCCTTTATCCCGTTTCCTTCGTCAATAGAAGTGCAGGTCACAACCTCGAGGAGCAAAGATAACGACTGCAATACAATAGAGATATCTCCATTCACCAACTCTTTTGGAAAGCCGTATCGCAAGAGGGAGTAGTTTGTGCCCATGAATTTGTTGGAAAGCAGCCTCATGAGACCAAACGTCTCTACTCCGCATTTTTGCTCCTCCAACTTCAACGGACATCCGGGAATACATGGCAACAAAGATCCACGATCTAATGTGGCCCTCTCACCACAAGACGGGCAGACCTCGGTTATGCAAGTTCCGTGAATTGGACAATGCGTGACACACTTCAAATCCCACAAGCGGGAGATATATCCGCTCTCTGCAGCACAATAGAAACACATGCGGCTCGCAGGCCAAGACAGATGATCACGCGAAATTATTTCCCCTGTTGGCAAAGAAACGTGGGAGTGATTGCCATAACGACTGGAATAGTGGAACAGGGGAGTCAGTTGCTCTTCCTGAACGTCGACCACTTCAGTTAACTTGCCTAGATTTGTCCGGACCTTGTTAACAGACCCATCTGTAAGCCCGAGCCCGACCAAGCTGCCAATCCATGACATTCGAGTATATAAATTCAATTCTGCAAGTCTGATCAGGTAACTGACAAGACTTTCGTTTGCCACCGGACCGGTACCAAACAGCAACTTTTTAGAGACTGCCATTGTACCTCCCGCTGTCGTTGCCATCTCCTTTCGCCTTTGTTGAACGACGATAAGAAGCTGCCGACAGAACCGCCACGGGTCGCATCATCCCCTTTTTTATAGAGACTTGGGATTCTGGTAATTCTTCAAGGGCTTGGGTGAGATGCTCGTAACGCAGGGTTTGCCTTCTCTCTAATATCGCGAGCTCAGCGGCAAGATGAACTACACGCATCATGTAACCCAAGACTCCGTTTGAAGAACTCACGAGCAACCTAATGGACTTGGCTTCCAGCAAAGCGGACCGGTCTGGCTTAGGCAAAGGTAGGCGCTGATTAATCGAATGGAAAAATAGATGAATCGCTTCACGCCCTTCTTCTGACTTCAGACTAAAGGGAGAAAGCTGGATTTTTCCTTTTCTTCTGGTTTCAAGCTGGGGGTTAACCACAAAAATGTTTTCCACCTCAGGTAGACCAGAAAACAGGATAGGTTTCTTTAGCACCTCAACCTGAGTCTTGATCCAATCTGCCGCGTCATATTGGCGCGAAGAACTACCACGAACGGAGATATGCTGAAACTCATCAAACACAATCAGTTCGACCTGGGTTCGATCTGAATAATACTTGATCCTGTTCTCCATATCTTCACGCGTACCATGCGTAGGTCTCGGGTCGCCAATCGCACTAAGTATCCGCGATGCAAGATTTTTTACCGTGCAGTTCTCAGGGACCACGATAGAGAGGACCTTTTTGAATTCTCCCTTCTTATTATGGGTACGACAGTATTCCTTGATTATAGAGGTCTTGCCTGCACCAGTGTATCCAATCAAACTCATCACACCAGGTGAGTCGGAATAACGTCCGGCGAGATGAAAATTCGAAATGCGGGCCAAGGCATCTTGGAACCCATCATGAACAATCCTGACATCTCTGAACGCCGCAAGACTTCTGGCTTGTTCATCGTTGAGTACACCTCTCTTACGCATCACCATAGCCATCCCCCTTGTCGTGAGGTTTCGAGACATCACTTGCACTAGATGCGCGCCAACCACGCAGGCTTAACTGCTCATCCATTTCCTCTGGAGAGTTGAATGGAATTAGGTAATCGTCTTCTTCTTGGGAGGATGACGTCTCATCTATTCCTATCGGATTAGATGATTGATGTGCCTCAAGGGCCCGCTGTTCTTCATTTTTGTATCGATAGGCGCGTTTTCTTTGGGATTTCCGGGCATCCGACACCAATTTCTGCGCTGCCTCAAACACAGAGAGTCTTCTGTCAAGAAGCTCCTCCTCCGACACCTTATCGGGGTTGACACCTTCTCCGGATATCGAATCACGAATGACCTTGTGTCGCCACATAGACAACTGCAAAGAGTACGTTTCATAAATACAGTTTGCCGGAATAAAGACCCTATTCTCCCTGTCTTCAACGTAAACTGTCGAAAGATCCTCGGGATCCACTTTCACTCGCACCTTCGGGTTTTTCAGCCCTAGAGAGCTGTTTCCGATTAAGTGACGTCGGAGTAGTTGAATAGCGTCAGACTGGTATGGTAGCCCAGCAATCGTCACCCCGTGACGACCTAGCGTCCTAGTCTCTACCTTGAACAACAAGACATTGAGATCTTGTTGGTTTGAGATGAAATGAACAGGGTTTTTACGTGTACCCTCACTCCATTTCTCTGCAGGCGTACAATTCAATCGCTTATGAGGGCTATTCGAGTAGTCATCGACGATGAACTTTGTAAGAAGAAATTCAAACTCTTCAATTGTTAAGCATGCTTCTTGCTCTGACGGGTATATTCCTCGCTTGGCTGGATTTGAAAATGTTGTCCCCGGCAAGGTATGAATCAGTTTTGTATTCAGCGTCCCGAACCATCGCTCCACAGATCCCTTGTAATGAGGTTGATAAGCAGGATTGTACTCAACAGAAGTACCCACCTGCGCTGTGCTATCCAGCAAGTGCTGGGAGTGAAACTCCAAAGCATTGTCCAGCACCAGAGTGTCGATAAGCCCAAAACAAGACCAATCAGACAAAAAGTTTGCTTGTAGAGAAGTTCCTGAATGCAGCTTTAGCTGCTGAATGATCTGGTCTAGAAAGGCCTCTTTGGGAAGAATGGCATGCCTAAGACAGCGCATCACAGAGATGTAGCTTGGAGCATCAAAGCTCAAATAGAAGCCCACGACCATTCTTGAGTAAAGATCAAGCGCAACCGTCAGCCAAGGCCGCCCCAATATAGCTCCACTATTCACAACCAGTTGCAGGTCAACCAAGTGATGGTCAACTTGAACAATCTGTAGTGGGTATGCCGCTGTAACTCCAGCCCCTGTAGCATCAAATATCGCATTTGCCGCTCGCTTTCCATGCTGGGCCACTTTTACTTCGTAGGGGTCAAGTGCCCGCACGTATCTATAGATTTTACGAATATGCGGCACCGACAGCTTAGAAGCTGGTGATTTTTCCTTATTCTCCCTGAGAATTCGGTCACGAATAATTTGGTAAAGACGGTTAACTCGATGAGGAGTTGGAATGAGATAAAAATCTTCAATCACCTCATCGAGAATTTCCACAACCCTGTCATCAAGGGTTATGATCCGACGTCCCTTTAGATAATCGGCAGGCAGCAAAGATCGAATATCTCGATCTCCATCACTCCATGCCCGGTACCATCTTTCAACGGTTCTCACACTCGGCTGTCGCGGGCCATTTTCATGGCTGAACACTCGCAGAACGTCTTTCACTGTGGAACTCAATGCATGACCAGCAATGCCTTGATCGACTGCTTTTACATATTTAAGTCGCCGTCGCGCCTCCGCCTGGTGTTGAGCACTAAAGCTTTCGAAACTGCGTTTAATTGAGCTTTGACTGTGCCCGCCCTTTGAGCGCCCCCTGCGTTCTATCTCGGCGTCACCGTTCACAATCATCGACGTAAACTCTGACACGCTGATCAAAAGGGGTTTGCCGGTCTCAATGTTCGCCAGGTTCAACTCGTTTGCAGCTGTATGACAGACAACCTTGAACTCAGAACCCTTCACCAGAACCTTGGTATTTATGGGGAGATAAATGTTTGTCATAGCCCAGCCCCCTGATCGAGAAGCCAAACCTGACTATCTTGCTTAATCGGCATTTCCAGATCGACACCCAGAAATCCCGCTGAAACGAGAGAGAGCGCTTGTCCTCTTGCTTCTCTGGACCTTAGCCTTAATGACAATTCACCTACTGTTAGAGAGGTTTCGCCAGAAAACATTGCTTTAAGGTCGTCATACGACAGCATGTCCCTCGGTCGTCGGCACGTAGCCATGAGTAGGATTACATTCGACCAACGAGGTTCGCGTCGAATTTCTTTTTCAGTCCATACTTCGAAGGAAACCCCAAGTTCATGAAGCGCGCATTCAATATGCCTGAATCTCTCAACGGCCTCCGGGGTTATCGATTTTGCGTAAGGTTTGACCTCTATGACTGTCTCTGCATTAGCCTTTGTCACCAACAGATCAGGATAGTAAGTCTTCTCAACACCGTTGAAATCATAAGACAATGCGAAGGGTTGCTCCGAGAACCCCTCAACATCAGGAAGAATATCAAGGACGCGCATGCAATCGCGTTCTAGCTGGGATTCCCACTGAAGGTGTTTTGCATTCTTGTGACTATAGAAATGACCAACAACACGGCCTTTGCTGCGGGTTACAACCCGCCTTGCAAGATCGTTCATCGTACTCTCCTAAAGCTAAATTTAGGCAAAGCGCGCCTGTGGCGTGCTTTCCACGCAATGCTTGCCTGTCCTGGGGAAACGTGCTAAAGGAGGAATCACCACAATTCTTCTCGCTTCAGCGACGTATCCAACCGCTTCAGACACTCTGGGGCGGTTTTTACGTTTTGGTGCCTCTTACATTTGTTTTAGTCGTGATTATCATTCTGATGAGATGAGCGTTGGTCAACGCCCAAGAAAAAGATTTGCAACTATAAATAGCATAACAGGGGATGTACATCAGATGTGCGAGGCATGTGCACCCCATGTACACCCGATGCACAAGTGCTGTACAGGCTATGCACACGTTGCATAAAAGCTTTAACTGAAAGTTATCTTGCGGAAGCCGAGCGCTTCTCTTGACTATGTAGCTAAACAAGTTTGCGCCGGAGAGATTCAACCTTAAGATGTTGCATGCGTATAAAAAATATCCCAAAGCAACGCATCAAAACAGCCTTCCCAGTATGAAAATACAAACAAGACTGGCAACATCGAGTCGAAATATCGACACTTGTTTCACCAATAAAACTGGACACTTGAAAACCTGAGCGATCATATCATTGCCTGTAGTTCTGGATTTTATGCAGAACGCAACCTTACAATCACAACCCAACCACAAGCAGATCCGTTAAGTTTCGTGCAAAATTTACTTTTTGGGGAAAATGGCCTGACTGCGACCTAAGACAATCTATCAGTTATATTGACAGCTTCTTTTCGACAATTACTCTGTCAATCTCGACATCTTCTTTGTCAAAAACGACAACTTCTTTGTCACCCGACAAAAATGGTAGGCCCGGAGGGACTTGAACCCCCAACCAGACCGTTATGAGCGGTCGGCTCTAACCAATTGAGCTACGGGCCCCCAAGACAAAAGTCCGGGTAAAGAAAAGACCGCACCGGTGGTCCGGTGCGGTCCCGAAAACTAGCGATTTTCCGGGCAAGGTCAAGCCCGAACCGCATGTGATTTCTTAATAATCGAGGAACGAACGCAGTTTGCGCGAGCGCGACGGATGCTTGAGCTTGCGCAGCGCTTTTGCTTCGATCTGACGAATACGTTCACGGGTCACGGAGAACTGCTGACCAACCTCTTCAAGGGTATGGTCGGTGTTCATACCAATGCCGAAACGCATACGCAGAACACGTTCTTCACGCGGGGTGAGCGATGCCAGAACGCGCGTGGTGGTTTCACGCAAGTTGGCCTGAATCGCTGCATCAAGCGGCTGAACGGCGTTCTTGTCTTCGATGAAATCGCCAAGGTGGCTGTCTTCCTCATCCCCGATCGGGGTTTCGAGCGAGATCGGCTCCTTGGCAATTTTCAGAACCTTGCGGACCTTCTCAAGCGGCATCTGAAGCTTCTCTGCCAGCTCTTCCGGGGTCGGTTCACGGCCGATTTCATGCAACATCTGACGCGAGGTACGCACCAGCTTGTTGATGGTCTCTATCATGTGAACCGGGATACGGATCGTGCGGGCCTGATCGGCGATCGAACGCGTAATGGCCTGACGGATCCACCAGGTCGCATAGGTCGAGAATTTGTACCCACGGCGGTATTCGAATTTGTCCACCGCCTTCATCAGGCCGATATTGCCTTCCTGAATCAGGTCAAGGAACTGAAGACCACGGTTGGTGTATTTCTTGGCGATCGAGATCACGAGACGCAGGTTGGCCTCGATCATTTCCTTTTTCGC
>Ga0207848_100467_pt1 | contig 14983 bp, 13 predicted proteins | sample TtaePargueraPR_10_FD_187737 | JGI IMG/M metagenome (GOLD analysis project Ga0207848, IMG submission 187737) | Aerobic enrichment media microbial communities from Bioluminiscent Bay, La Parguera, Puerto Rico - Tt and M2 (3) (SPAdes) | ecosystem: Environmental > Aquatic > Marine > Unclassified ... | reverse complement strand
ATGAACTGCGACGCCATCGAGACCAATGTCGTTGAGCGCGGCAAGCCGCTCGGCCACCTCGGCATCTGATCCGACGATCCCGTAGCCGCCATATCCCGCTTTGAGATGAAGCTTGAAGGTCTGCCAGGCTTCCGGAGACATAATTTCGGAGTTTAGCCCAAGATACTTGGCGGCGTTATCTGCTGCGACCTCGTTGCCGAGTTCACCGGTAATCCGTTGCAGATAGTCGTGTGCTTCCTTAGTGCTGTCCCGCTGGACGACATAGGCATGTGTCCAGACCTGAATCTCCCTGTTGTATTTCTCCCAGGCCAGCTTGCGGTAATCCGCAATCTGCTCACGTGCCTTCTCCAGATCATTGTGATCGGTCAACACTACGTAGCCGATATCGCACTGCGAGGCGATGAAGTCGCGCCCCTTGGCGGAACCACCGGCATTGATTGCCGGCGGCATCGGCTTCTGGATCGGCTTCGGCATGGCAAAAGCTTCGTCGATGCGGAAGTATTCGCCCCGATAGGTGAAGGGCTCAACTTCCGTCCATAACCTGCGGATGATCTCGAACCATTCGGTTGCATAGTCGTATCGCGCATCGTGTTCCATGAACGGCACCCCGAACATTTCCAGTTCGGGCTGAAACCAGCCACACACGATGTTGAGGCAGTACCGGCCGTTGGAAATGTGGTCGATCGTAGCCGCCTGCTTGGCGGCAAACACGGGATGCGTTGTCTGCACATGGCTGGTCGTCGTCAGCGTGATGTGTTCCGTTATCGAGGCAAGGCCGGCAGCCCAGGTATAGGTCTCAAAGTTCCGACCATTGAAGTTCGTCTCGCCGCCCAGCCCCTTCCACCGGGCGACCGGGACCATCACCTCAAATCCGGCGCTGTCGGCCGTCTGTGTCAGGCGCTTGGTCAATTCCCACGTCAAAGCATGTCGCTCCGGCGCCAGTGTCATTGCGCAACCGCTATCGCAGTTCATGCCGAATATGCCCAGCTTTAGCTTGTTCGCATTGAACAGGCGGTTCGACTTCTCTCGTTGCCGGCCCTCACCGTCCACCTTCTGCAGCACTGTCGTCCTCCCTTGCAAGCTCTCCGCCACACCATGGTGGCCATTCCACGATCCGTAATAGGCCACAGAATTTTTTATATGTCAACATAACTGCATACAGTTTCTGATATGCTTGCGCACATTTTATTGGTTATTGAGGCAATAATAGGAAATAAATCAAACTATACGCCATTTTCGGTTCAGTTATCATAAATAATGTATGCAGTTTTTCGTCACTGTTTGGACATTTGCGTATCCGATGCGATCGCAGCAGTCATTGACAGTCGTATTGGAGAAGCTCTCAATCAGAGGATCTGGCCACCTGCGGAAAACGGGCTCGCTCCCCCTGGACGCGTGGGCATCAGGGGCTTGTCAGGGCTGAGAAAGGCGACTTCTCAGGAAGTCGATGGTCACGCGTACCTTTCGCGGCAGATAGGATCGGCTTGGATAGAGTGCCCACGCTCCGGTATCAAACGTAGTCGCAGCGCACTCATAGTCGGGGAAGACCTCCACGAGGGTTCCGGCAGCGAGTTCCTTGGTGATCAGCCAGTCCGCCAACAGGGCGGGACCGAAACCTTCCAGCGCTGCCCGCCGAAGTGATAGTGGATTGGAGATGGTGACGCTCCCCTTGATGGGCACTTCGAACCTGCTTTCTCCAGTTCGCCGGAAGAGCCAGCGGTTGTTGTAGTCGGGCAGCAGATGTCGAAGACAATTAAGCCCCTCCAGATCCCGCGGATGCGCGGGGTGGCCATACCAACTCAGATAGTCGGGTGAAGCACAGACACGATAACGCGTCCGCGAGAGCCGTGTGCTGATCACGTCACCCTGTGGGGTCGCAGCAAGCCGCACCGCGAGATCCACCCGGTCAGCCAGAATATCGACATTGGTGTCCGTCGCGATCAGTTCAAGCCTGATTTCCGGATAGAGTTCGCTGTAGCTCTTCAAATTCGGAGCGATGCATTCATATGCAAAGGCCGTGGATGCTGTTAGCCGCAGGGTGCCGGAGGGAGACTGGCGGCTGCGCCTCGCCTCCTCGATCGCATGATCGAATTCTTCGATCAGGGGAACTATTCGTGCAAGGTACGTCTGCCCTTCCTCGGTAACGGTCAGACGCCGCGTCGCGCGCTGGAAGAGCCGAATGCGAAGCTCGTCCTCAACGCTAGCGACGATTCGAGACACCGATGATGGATCGAGGTTGCCGGCCCGCGCTGCTGCAGCGAGGCTTCCATGGCGGGCAATCAGCGCAACCACTTTGAGAGATTCGATATTCATTGATGCGAATTTCGCATGATAATCATGAGTCCATAGCTGTATTCGAAATGATGTTACATCAATAAGCTGAATTTCAAGCTGGATGATGCTCCGCAATAGAGGTTACGGCGCCACATCCATGTTCAGGAACTGAAAGGACACAGATGACGAATCTGAGCGACAATACGGTGGTGATAACCGGAGCGAGCCGCGGGATCGGCGAAGCGGCGGCCAGGCAACTGGCAGGGCTCGGGGCAACTGTGGTGCTCTCCGCACGCAGCTCTGCCCGCATCGAAAAAATCGCAGAAGACATCCGAACGCAGGGCGGCCATGCGCTAGCCCGCAGATGCGATGTCAGCCAAGAACAGGACGTCGCGGGTTTGATGCGTTTCGCAATCGACTCGACATCGCGGATCGATGCGCTCATCAACAATGCGGGAATTATCGAGCCGATCGCGCGCCTTATCGAGAGCGACCCCGACGAGTGGTCCCGTGTCGTCGATGTCAACTTTAAGGGTGTCTACTACGGCCTGCGTCATGCGATTCCTCATATGCTCGAGCGTGGGCGCGGAACGGTTGTCAACATCAGTTCCGGCGCTGCGACCAGCGCCCTGGAGGGATGGAGCCACTATTGCTCGACCAAAGCGGCTGTCCTCTCGCTAACGAGATGCGCGCACAGGGAATACGGTGACCAGGGAATCAGGGTTATCGGCCTCAGCCCCGGAACGGTTGCCACGCAAATGCAGTCGCAGATCAAACGCTCCGGAATAAATCCCGTGAGCCGGCTGGATTCTTCGGCACATATTCCTCCTGAATGGGTCGCACGAGCTATCGAGTTTTTGCTCGATAAATCGTCCGACGCTTTCCTCGGAACGGACTTTTCCTTGAAGACCGACGAGGGCCGCAAAGCGGTAGGCCTGCCTCTAGTCACGACCGGCTGACTGCAGCTGTGCCATATTGCATGATGATTTTTCTATCATATAATGTGTGATTATAGTGTTCACACATTAAAGGTGTTTGATTCATGCATTCCTGGATGCATCCATGGCATTTCCATCATCCGGTGGCGCGATGAGCCTTGGTCATCTCAAGGTCCACGCGCTTCGGTATTTCCAAGCGGTGTACGAGGAGGGAAGCATGATCCGCGCCGGGACGCGGCTAAATGTCGTCTCGGCAACGATTTCAGGACAGATTCGAGCGCTTGAGGAAGCCTACGGCGTCGAACTGTTCCTGCGCACGTCCAACGGCCTCGTAGGAACCCCCGCAGCCGATCGACTGTACGAGAATACAGTCCCGCTGATGCACATGCTTGGAAGGATCGATCAGGACCTTCGGGATATCAGCGGTATTGTTTCTGGAAGAATTCGTGTCGGCGTGATGACCTCGGTTTGCCGCTCCGTCCTGGGGGAAGTGGTCGCCGACTTTCGTGACATCTACCAGACTGTAGATCTCGAGATCCTCGAAGGGCTGAGTGAGGAGCTAAGCGCCGCAGCCGAGTCACAAGGTCTGGATTTCGCAGTATGCAATCCGCCCACCGCCCGCCGCACCATTGTGGTGTCGAAGATTATTTCCGATCCCTGCCTGATCGTCTCCTCGCAAGACTTACCAAAAACTCGATTCCTCGTGGAAGGCTTGGACCTCGTAACGCCGACGAAGAGAAACTTCCTGCGTCGCAAGATCGATGAGCTATGCCGGACCGGCGTATTGAGGCCTGCCCGGATAATCGAAGTTGACGGTCTTGGAGCGACCCTTTCCCTGGTCAAGGAAGCGGGTTACTGCACGATCCTTCCCGAGGTGGCGGTTCGCGGTGAATCCGCTTCCATGCGGCGACTGCCAATCTCCACTGATATCATTACGTCCGAGATCGCGATCGTGAACTCGCCGGATCGTCCCATGTCGGTACCGGCGTGTCTCCTCGCACAGAATTTCCGCCGCGCGATCGAGAACGTCCGGGTACCGCCCCTCCCGATGGCAAACGAAAACCGCTGCCCCCCACAGTAATCTCTTTTTGTAATCATCTACAGGCTCCGCATAGTTGCCATCACATCCAGGGGGGAGACGATGGCGGGGCAGATACGACAGCGAAAGGCACTTGTAGTCGGCGGATCGGTTGCAGGACTATTCGCCGCCAACCTACTTCGTCGCGCAGGGTGGCACGTTGTCATCCTGGAGAAAGTCCCCGAAAGCTTGGCATCACGTGGAACGGGCATCGCGCGTCATCCGGAATTGGAACGCATACTTGCCCTCGCGGTTGGTCAGGATGTGTCGTCGATTGCGGTCCCGGTGAATGGGCGCACCGCCTACGACCGCACTGGTGCGCAGGTCGGCTGGTACGAATACCCTCAATTGCTGGGCGCGTGGAACCAGATATTCATTCCGCTGCGATCCGCATTTCCCTCGCACCTCTATCGGTCGGGCCGAAGTGTCACCCGGATTGTGCACGACAGCAGCGGTGTGACAGTCAGAACCGACGCAGGCGACACGATGAGGGTGGACTTGCTCGTTGGCGCCGACGGATTCCTCTCTACCGTTCGGCGGCATGTCCTGTCAGAAGTAGAGCCCAGCTATGCGGGCTACGTAGCATGGCGCGGTGTATCCGAAGAGGCCGACCTGACTTTGGAATTCCGGGCAAACCGCATGGAGAACTACTCCTTCTTGTTCCCTGAGTACGGACAGTACATCGGCTATCCGATGGCCGGTCTGGACGGTTCACTGAAGGCGGGCCATCGACGCTACAACTACCTCTGGTACACAGCCACTCCATACAAGCAATTGCGTGAGTTGCTCACCGGATCAGACGGCAGTTGCAATCCGTACTCCATTGCGCCGCACCTCCTGCGACCGAAGCATCTGCAGGCGCTCAACCAACGAGCGGCAGCTCTGCTTCCGCCGGAGTTCGTTCAGACAGTTACGCGTGCGGGCAGCACGATGGTTCAGCCGATCTACGACCTCTCGTCCCCGCAAATAGCTTTCGGTCGCATCGCACTCATTGGCGACGCGGCCTTTGTCGTCCGGCCACATGTCGGCATTGGTGTGCTCAAGGCCGCTGAAGATGCCCTGTGTCTTGTTTCATGCCTGGAGGCGATTGACGACATCAGCGAGGCGCTTTCTAGGTTCAGCGAGCTTCGCACCAGGATTTGCCAACGAGCTATCGCCCACGGCCTGAAGCTGGGCGCCTTCATCGAGCGCGGTGAACCCTCACCCGAAAGCGATCCGTCGCTTGGACTATCCATACAGCAGTTGTTGCGCGAAAGCGGCCGCCCCCTGCCAGAGAAGGGATTCTCATGACTGTACCTTATCATCTGCTTCCTGCGTCCCCAACGGCATTTAGCCCGACGAATCCGCCTTTCGACGCGAGCCTTCTCGAAAGTTTAATGGAGGAGGCTGGCCTCGATGTCCTGGTCGTCACGTCGAAGCACAATGTCCAGTACATGCTGGGTGGCTACTCCTTCATCTTCTTTTCATACAAGGAAGCGATCGGGCTCAGCCGCTACCTTCCCGTGGTGGTCTATCAGCGCGGGAGGCCGGAAGAGACCGCCTATTTCGGTAATGCACTCGAGACTTTCGGAAAAGAGGAAGGAGTGTTCTGGCCAAATGTCGTGTCCACACGATACTGGGGCACGACGGACGTGATCGAGGCTGCGGCAGCCCATGTGACTCGCGTTGCCGGCAAAAGACCACGCATAGGAATAGAGCGGGCTTTCCTTCCTCTTGACGCCGCGGAGATATTACAGAGGGATTTGCCCGGCGCCCGCCTCGTCGATGCCTGTTTGGTTCTGGAGGAACTGCGGAGGATCAAATCACCTAAAGAGCTTGAACTGCTCCGATTGGGTTCCGAGGCGGTGGTCGATTCCATGCGTGCCGTCTTTGCCTGCATGGAGCCCGGCATGTCTAAGGCTGACGTTGTCGAACGTCTTCGGAGCGAAGAGACCTCGCGCGGGCTTATCTTCGAATATTGCCTGATCACCGCTGGCACCAGTTGCAACAGGGCCGTCGGCACACAAACGCTGGAGTTCGGCGACATCGTTTCCCTAGACTCCGGCGCCAATCTACGCGGCTGGGTGGGTGACCTCTGCAGGATGGGCATCCTCGGCGAGCCGGATGCCGAACTCCAAGACTTGTTGGCGGACGTCGATGCAATTCAGCAGGCCGCTCGCCGGCAGATCCGGCCCGGTGCCAGCGGACAGGACATATTCGCGGCGGCGGCGGAAGCGGTCAGGCGAACGACGCATGCCGGCTACTGCGATTTCCTCGCGCATGGCATGGGGCTCGTCAGCCACGAGGCGCCGAGGCTGACCGCCTCCGGCCCGGTTCCCTACCCTGCGGACGGCCCGGGTCGCCCCCTCGAACCCGGGATGGTTATTTCGATCGAGACGGCGTTCCGCCATCCATCGCGCGGCTACGTCAAGCTCGAAGATACGGTCGCGGTATCTTCCGCCGGATGCATTGGCTTCGGCGACGGCGCGCGCGGTTGGAACCAGCCGAGTCAACTGACATGACCCGCCGGACAATACGCATAGGAATCGCACACAGAGGCGCAGGCGTTGCCCCGATATTCGCGGCATTGAGAGACGGTGGGTTCGAGCGCGAGGGTATCGCAACTGACCTGATCGATCTTGCCGATCATGCCGATGCGCTAAAGGCGCTGGAGGCCGGAACCGTCGATATCATCAACTCGGTTGGACCCGAGGTACTACTACACAACGCGCGCAATCACGGTTCGGCGGTCATCGTCGCATCCGCTATCAGCCGCACGGCCGTCGAGATCATGGTGCCGCCTGAATGGCCGGATGATCGACTGCTGGTCGATGCTCGTTGGGGCGTCCTCCGGCGGTTTGATCCGGATCACCTTACCGCCGTCCAGACATTTCGTTTCGAGAACTGGCCCATAGACCGGCTGGACCTGAAAGAGGCGCCGGCGGGCAAAAACCGGCTGGATCGACTGCTCGCCCCCGGACGGTTCGACGCGGTCGTGCTGCACGCGCCGGATCCGATACTGGCGCGTGCCAAAGGTTGGCGTGCTGCCGTCGATACAGCGCGCTATGACGCACCGATGCAGAACAGCTGCGCGGCAACCACCAAAAGGTTCGTGCACGACGAACGGCCGATTCTGCAGGCCTATCTTCGGGCCTACGCGCAGGGCGTCTGGCGCTTCCGCTACGACGCCGCGTTCGGACGGCAAGTGCTTCTCGATACCTGTTCTGGGCTTGACGCCTCCGCCGCCTGCGAGGCTTGGTTGTACTTCGCCCGGGTATTCGGCGGTGGCATCTATCCGAGCCCGGCCGGACTGCTTAGCGCTCGGGACATACTGGTCGAATTGGGTGCCATTTCCAAGGCAATCGCATTGCCGCTGGACCAGGCCCCGATGGCTGAGCTCGAAGCAGATGGTTTGTTCGGATCCATTGCCGGGACCGGGTCATGAACCGCCCGCGGGTACTGGTGAGCAGAACCCTGCCCCGTCAAGTCGAAGAGCGGCTTGAACAGTGTTTCGTTGTGATCCGCCAGCGACACGACCGATTCCTTCGCACGATCGAGCTGGTCGAGACGTCTCAGGGCGCCGACGCGCTTCTCGTGACCCCCGTCGACCGGATCGACGCCGATACTGCAGCGAGGCTACCGGACAGAGTCAAGGTGATAGCAACCTATTCGGCAGGTCACGATCATCTGGACGTCGCTACTCTGAACCGTCGGGGAATTCAGGTCTCCAACACTCCCGACGTATTAACGGATGCGACTGCCGATATCGCGATGCTGTGCCTTCTGGGCGCTGCCCGCGCTGCCCCGGCCGCAATGCAATGGCTACGCGAAGGAGGTAGCAGGGAATGGTCGCCGCTCGATCACCTCGGTCTGGACATCAGCGGCAGAGTTCTCGGGATCCTCGGGATGGGCCGAATCGGCGCCGCGACCGCGTACCGGGCCCACGCCTTTGGAATGATTGTCCGATACTGGAACCGTTCGACTGTGGAACATCCACTGCCGTTCGAAACGCACCCTGTCGGCTCTTTGGACGAACTCTTCGCCAGTTCAGACTTTCTGTCGCTGCACTGCGCCTACAGCGCGGAAACACACCATATTGCGGATCGTCGCCGACTTTCTCTCATGCCTCGCAAGGGTGTCCTCATCAACACGGCGCGCGGCGAATTGGTCGACGAGCCGGCGCTTCTTTCCGCCTTGGATAGCGGTGCGCTCTTCGGCGCGGGCCTTGACGTTTTCGCGAACGAACCTCGCATCGACGATCGTCTACGGAACCATCCCCGAATATTCGCCCTGCCACACATCGGCAGCGCGACGATATCGACGCGCATCGCCATGGGGCATGCTGCGGTCGACAACCTGATCGCGTTTTTTGAAACCGGCGCGGTCCGGTCGCCAGTTCATCCGGTTCCGGATGGACGGACAACACCAGAGAAGTAAATGGAGGAGAACATGCTGAAGATGCTTAAGGCTTCGGTCGCTGCACTAGCGCTGACCACAGGGTTGACCGGTGCCGCAGTAGCACAGGAAACGATCAAACTTACTTTTGTAAGTGGTTACGCACCCAGTTTTACCTGGCCGCGTGCGTTCCAGGAATACTTCGGACCCGAGGTAAACAGACGCCTCGCGGAGGACGGCAACACCTACCAGATTGAGTGGAACTACGCTCACTCCGGAACGATCGCCAAACCCGGTGGCGAGATGGACGCAGTCGAGACCGGGCTCGGCGATCTGGGTGTGGTTATTGCGCCGCTGCACGTCGACCAGGTTCCCCTCTACAACATCGCCTACGTCACCCCCTTCTCTTCGGTCGATATCCACTTCTTGCAGGAGACGTATCAGCAGATCTACGAGGAGTTCTCTGATGCCTTCGACGCCGACTGGGCTGCGGTCAACCAGGTTGCGCTTACCGCGACCGGTCCACTGCCCGACTATTGGCTGATCTCGACACGCAAGGTTGAGAAGGTCGATGACCTCAAGGGAATGAAAATTGCCGCAATCGGTCCGAACCTGCGATGGGTTGCACCCATCGGAGCCGTCGGCGTCAACGCGCCTGCCAGCGAGTGGTACCAGCAGATCAACACCGGCATCGTGGAAGGCGCCATCGCGTGGGCAGACGTGGCGGGAGCTCAGAAGCTCTGTGAGCCGGCCAAGTTCGCCGTCGACGCATCGATTGGCGGCGTGGTCGCCCACGTGCTGACGGTAAATCTCGACCGCTGGAACAGCCTGCCCGACCAAGTCCGCGAGGTCATGCGCGAGGTTGCGCCGGATTACGCGCGCTATCAGGCCGACCTGGCGGTGAAGGGCCGCGATCGTGGAACCAGCTTCTGCGTTGAGGAAATGGGCCTCGAGATCACGAAGATGGATCCCGATCAGCGCGTTGCCTGGGCCAACGGACTCCCGCCATTGGCGCGGGAATGGGCCGATGAGATGGACGCCTCCGGACGTCCCGGCAGCGCAATTCTCGACCGCTACATGGAAATGCTTCGGCAGGCAGAACAGCCAATCGCGCGCGATTGGGACGCTAATTAGGCAACGAGGGCGGCGCCCGGCTTCGGCGCCGCACCTCTGGGCGGATAGTTAAATGAATAGACTTCTTAGACTACCGGTTCTTGCACTCAGCGCGCTCTCGGCTGTTCTGGTACTTGCCCTGATGTTCCTTATCAGCATCGATGTCAGCCTCCGGTATCTCTTCAACTCGCCGATCAACGGCGTTACCGAGCTTACCGAGGTATCCGTCGTTTCGATTGTGTTCGCACAGACGGCTCTGGCCGTCCGCCAGTATCGGTTGACCCGCTCCGACACGCTCCTTTCTGCGATCGAAAGCAGAAATAGGCGCGCGGCGACGATCATCCGCGCACTGGCCGAACTGATAGGCGCGGCGATTTTTCTGCTGATTGCGTTCAAGGCGCAGGAAAAGCTGGGCCAGGCGTGGCAGCGGGATTTGTACATCGGCACCAGGGGGGTCTTCACGATGCCGGAATGGCCATATCTGAGCCTCGTGACTGCCGGCAGCTACCTGATCACCCTGCAGTTCCTCGCAAACGCGTTGAACCAGTTCCTTGGTGGAGAAGGAAAACCGCAATGAGTGGCTTCGAAATCGCCGCGATGTCGGTTTTTGCGATCGTTTTCCTGGTCTATTTCGGGCTCCAGGTGCCGCTCGCACTGGCCTCGGTGTCTTTTGTCGGGGTCGTGCTCATTCGCGGCGATGTCGATGTCGCCGCGAATCTCCTTTTTCTCACTGCAACACGGTCGATTGCGGATTTCCTGTTCGCCGCCGTACCGCTCTTCGTCCTGATGGGTCTGCTGGTGAATGCAGCCGGTATGGCGTCCGATAGTTATGAGGTCGCCAATCGTGCGTTTCGCAGAGTCGCGGGAGGGCTGGGCATTGCGACCGTGATGGCGAATGCCGTCTTTGCTGCAATCACCGGCGTCTCGGTGGCCTCTGCAGCGATATTTTCCCGCGTCTCCGTACCGGAGATGCTGAAGTTCGGCTATTCGCGTCATCTGGCGGTGGGGGTTGTAGCGGGCTCGTCCGTTCTGGGAATGCTCATCCCGCCGTCCATACTTCTGATCGTGTACGCCATATTGGCTGAGGTTTCGGTTGGAGACATGTTTCTCGCGGGCATCGTTCCGGGCCTACTGTTGACTGCCGTTTACAGCATCGGCATCTGGGGTGCGGCAACCGTATGGCCACGCCTCGCACCCCAGCTGCAAACGGTTCCAGCGAAAGCAGATCGGACTGGCAGCATCTGGTCGAAGGGTCTACCGATCGCAACGCTCGTCTTGGTTGTGCTTGGGGGCATATACGGTGGGGTATTCACCCCGACGGAAAGCGCCGCTTTCGGATGTGTCGGGGCGCTTGCAATCGCCGTAGCCCGACGTCGGCTTTCCGTCCGCCGAACCTGGGATACCCTTTCCGAAGCCGGAATGATCTCCGCCTCAATATTGCTGCTGATCATGTCGGCGACGATGTATACACGAATGCTGGGAGTCTCCGGCCTGCCAACCCAGCTCGCGGGATGGGTTGAATCGATCGAGCTCAGCTATCTCGCACTCGTTGCCATCTACATCCTGATTATTATCCTGCTCGGAACGATCATCGACTCGATCTCGATAATGCTCATAGTCGTGCCGATCTTCCTGCCCATCTTCGGCGTTTACGACATTGATCCCGTCTGGTTCGGCATCGTGACCACCCTGGCAGCCGAGATCGGCCTGTTGACGCCCCCGATGGGTATCGCAGTGTTTGTGATCAAGGCTGCACTCGAGGAGCCCACCATTTCTCTGGGGGATATCTTCGCTGGTGCGTTCCCCTTTGCGTTGGCTATGCTCCTGGTCCTCGTACTTGTCATCGCATTTCCTGTTCTAGGGGCTCCGCTATTCTAAGATGATCGATCCCAGTTGACCAAGCATTAATGACGTTGGTGCACGACCGTTAGGCAAGGAGTATTATTTTTCCGGCACACCGCGCCGTTTAAGTTCCGGCCTCCACCAGAATGGAGAATGGCAATGCAACTGAATAACACCGTAGCACTTGTAACCGGTGCCAATCGCGGCGTCGGTCGCGAGTTTGTGCTGGACCTTGTCGACCGTGGCACACCGCGTGTCTACGCCACTGCGCGGGACGTTTCGAAGCTGGAGTCGCTCGTCGCGGTCGCACCGGATAGGATCATCGCGCAGCAACTCGATGTAGAGGATGTTCGGAGCATCCGGAAGGCCTCAGAGCATGCGCGAGACATCACGCTTCTGGTCAACAACGCTGGCGTGTTGAGCGCGGGCGGACCGCTGGAAATCGATGAGGGGTCGGTGGAGCATGATCTGAACGTGAATTTCAGAGGCATGCTTCATATGATCCGCCATTTCGCGCCCATCATCGGCACCAATGGCGGCGGCGCGGTTGTCAACATGCTTAGCCTGCTGTCGTTTTTGAGCGCGCCTGCGTTCGCCGCATACAATGCGTCGAAAGCCGCCGCCTGGTCGATCTCGATGTCGTTGCGTCCCAAATTGTCCGCGGACGGCGTGAAGATCATCAACGCATTCCCGGCTGGTATCGATACGGATATGCTAGCCGGTGTCGACGGTGACAAGGATGCGCCACGGTCAGTCGCTCAGGCAGTTCTGGATGCTGTCGAAGCAGGTCAGGAAGACGTGTATCCCTGCTCCGCTGCTGCCGTTTACGCGGCATGGCGGCGTGATCCGAAGCAAGTCGAAAGAGACTTCGGCACGATGGGCTGACTTCAGGAGGTGCTTTCGTCACCCAATTGGCTGGGTGACGAAAGACCTCGGGTACTATCGTGTTTTGTGTTCCGCGGCCTGAGAGAGATCAACTCCCCCGAGAAATCCCCTCTAGCCCTGCTTCAATGCGTTGACCTATGACCTCGGAAATTTCCCGGATGGGATCCGCATCTGTATTCACATATCGATTGGTGATGGCAATGTTGCGGTGTCTAAGCAGGTGACTGATAAGGAAGGCATTGCCGCCGGCTTGCTAAGCGAAAGTCCCAACTGTGTGTCGTAGATCGTGTAGCCGAACGTCTTCGAGATTGGCATGGTATCTTATCCGCTGCCAGGCAGACTCGACAACTTCAGATGAAACATGACGTTGTGAATCACTTGTTCTTGGCAATAGCCATGGAGACCCATCAATCGGCTCGATAGATTGACTGATCGCAACAACGCCAGAACTGACCGGATGTGGTTTTCTCCCACCACCCTTTCGGACTGGCAGGGAAACTACCGATCTCGTCAGATCGACGTGTTCCCAGCGGAGAGAGATGACTTCGGAAAGTCTGGCACCGGAAAATAGCAGAAGCTTGATGGCGCACAGCGCTTGGTAGTTGACTGGAGTACGCTTCGTATAAGGGTTTTTAGCCAGATGTTTTGATCCTTTAGCCTTGATTATCCAAGGTAGCCCTATTGTTTCGGCTTTCCGCAATACCTCTCCCAGCCTGAAGAGTTCATCCTCGGAAAGAAATCGCTCCCTTTCGTTCTCGTGATATCGTTTCACACCCCGAACAGGATTGGACAATTCTGGCCGCATCCCCCACAACTCGGCAAGCGAGAATGCTTTGGATAAAACAGACAGAACAAAGTTGGCCTGTCTGGGAGTGGAAGCCATCGCGCGGTGTTGCCGATCGACATCCGCTCTGGTGACACTTGCGACTTTCAAACTCCCGAGTTGTGGCTTAATGTGTTTTCTGACAAGACGCTCGACCTCCACTTTTGTACGAGTCGAATTGTGTTGTTCCACATGGTCCGACAGATATCTATCCATAAGCTCGGTAACCGTAGGCGCTGTTCTTCTCTCTTGCCTGAGTGTGAGCGGATCTTCGCCATCGGCAACCGCGGCAAGAATCCCTCGCGCTATCCCTTTTGCCTGATCCAAGGTGATGGCGCCGTATCTTCCGATTGTCTGGCGACGAGACCGGCCGTGAGAGTTTCGGTACTGAACGACAAACGATTTTACCCCGCTAGGCATAACACGCAGGCCAAATCCGGGAAGAGTGTTGTCCCAGATAAAGTATTGTTTCTTAGAGGCTTTCGCTCTGTCGATCAGACGTTTGGTCAGGGCGGTCATTTGTAATAACCTCCCCGTTTGTGATAAATATGCACTGACTTATTCCTTAAGTATCTGTTTTTGATGAATTTTTTCAACAGGTATCAATTTTTGAATGTATCTGGCGGATGATGACTACTGGCCGCTCGAAAGCCTGCCTTACAAGAGGTTGGGTGTAAGCAGAATGTAAGCAAGCGACATCGAAAATCGGCGAAACTCATAGTAGGCGTTCGTAAAAGGCAATTCAGAAAGCATAATCAATTCAGTAGGTAATCGCAACACAGAGCAACGGATAGAAAATGCCAAACCCGATTCCTAATCTGTAGGTCGCGCGTTCGAATCGCGCCGGGATCACCACTCAAAGTCAGGCTTTTGCGGGATTTAATGGCGTGTGAAACCACATAATCCGTGGCGCGACAACAATTGAAACACGAAGCATGTCGCCGGCATGTCCGACCGTATTCGGAGCAAGGGAGTGGCCATCGCGCTTCCGGGCCAAACGCCGATCCTGGCGTGTCCGGCCCAATTGGTTGACGTCGATTGCGGGAAGCGATTGAGACCGCGTCTGGCGCCGGCGTCTCGATCGTCAAGGCTATTGGATGTCAGAGCGGCGAGAACCTTGTCTGCGCAGGCCCGGGTCGCAGCACGCTTACATGCAGCCGTCGCCGATAGACAGCGGGAAGAAAGGCGCTTTGCTGCAGCCATTTCGGCATCCAGGCGTTGATCCCTGAAAACGCCTGGTTTTTAATTGCAGGCGCCACTCACATACCCGGCGCGGATGATAAATGGTCTGCAATCAATACCACCACACGATACACAGCCTGCACAGCCACTGCGGCTGGAACAACGCCAATCAACCTGTTCTCCACGCAGCACCCGGCGAAACCATCCTTTTCGAATGCCGGGACGCCGCCGGCGGCCATTACACGCAATCCAGCACGTCGGCCGATATCGCCAGAATGGATCCGGACAAGGTGAACCCGGTCACCGGTCCGGTTTATGTCGACGGAGCCGAACCCGGCGACGCGCTCAAGATCACGATCGGGGACATATCGCCGTCAGGTTTTGGATGGACCGCAATCATTCCCGGGTTCGGCCTGTTGGCGGACCAGTTTGCCGATCCGCGCCTGCATCTGTGGACCTATGATAAGGCGGCTG
>Ga0207848_100466_pt1 | contig 15005 bp, 12 predicted proteins | sample TtaePargueraPR_10_FD_187737 | JGI IMG/M metagenome (GOLD analysis project Ga0207848, IMG submission 187737) | Aerobic enrichment media microbial communities from Bioluminiscent Bay, La Parguera, Puerto Rico - Tt and M2 (3) (SPAdes) | ecosystem: Environmental > Aquatic > Marine > Unclassified ... | reverse complement strand
CCTGATCCTTGACAAGCGATTACCGATTGCATCGGGGATCGGTGGTGGATCGGCTGATGCGGCGGCGACGATCCGGTTGCTGTGCGGGATGTGGAAACTTGATCTCGACGCAGACACCCTGTCGCGCATCGCGTTAACACTCGGGGCAGATGTCCCGGTTTGCCTGCATGGCAAAAGCTGTCTGATGTCGGGGATCGGCCAAGAAATCACAGTACTGCCTGACCTGCCGTCCACCCCGATTGTCCTGATCAATCCCGGCAAGGCAGTTTCAACACCAGAAACCTTCAAGGCCCGCGCCGATGGAGGCTTTAGCCCGACTGGCGCATGGGATACCCAGCAGACCTTTCAAAGTGGTGCGGCCCTTGCCGATGCATTGTCGGAATGCGGCAATGACCTGACGCTGCCGGCCACCGGCATCCTTCCGGAAATTTGTGATGTGCTAAATGCGCTTGCCCGTGAAGAGGGATGCTTGCTAGCCAGAATGTCAGGCAGCGGGGCGACGTGTTTCGGAATTTACGACACAAACGATCAGGCTGAACGTGCGGCAAATGCCATTGAAGCACAGAACCCGGACTGGTGGATTTCGCCCACCCATATCCTGACGGAAAAGAGCCGCGAGCAGGCAGATATGGGCGCGGCCTTCCCCGACTGAGCGCGAGATAAAAAAACCTTCAAATAGAGGGTTGCACTCTTGTCATGAGGGCGCTATTTTCCGCGCCACGCACGCTGATGGGGCGTGGCCAAGTGGTAAGGCATCGGTTTTTGGTATCGTGTACCGTAGGTTCGAATCCTACCGCCCCAGCCAACTGTGATTTTCCTATAAAAATCAACGAGTTACTACCCTGCCATAGCGCGGGGTAGTACACGTTGGTAGTACACATTTGATGTACCACTCAGGAATAAAAGTCGCGATAACGCGCTTAATTTTAGCTCCAAAAATCTGAGCGCTATATTGTTATCGGGGATTGCCGCTCGCCCCCCCCCCTCAGGGATGACTGCATTTTCATCACGACAACAGTCTGGATACTTTCGGCAGTGTGTGGGGTAGCTGGATTGAAGCGGCTTCGACCTCTACATAATTGCCACCAAAAAGCTTTGCCAGAACGCAGCGGAGTCAGGTCTTTGCTTCTCCGATGAATACCTGCTCTTCAAATTCCTAGGAGCGACAAACAGAGGACCTACATAAAGGTCGCGAACGCCGATTACATGACTGATAAATTTGCGTGACGTCATGAAGATCAAATCATCAGACCATAAGCTCAGATATAAAAACGGCATTGGTCAGTTTTTTGCGCCACAGTCATAGCCAGACCCTGAGCAATTTACTGATCAATACCGCCTCAAAAAATATAAGCATTTCTAGGAGTTTGGGCTTGCAGAACTAAGGGAATACAGAGCAGCAATGCTCTCCCTCATACCTCTGCAGCCTCTGTCACCTATCAAGCGTCCGTTTTAATCCGCTGCTGAATAATACCTTTAGCGTCGATACTACTTGCCATTCCCCCACCACAAACCGATCTACCGAAATAGTAGGCTAGCGCCTCGACCAACTCGCCAATTACTTCTGTTGAAGCCCATGTTTTCTCTTCTATTTGATATATCCAGTCCAAAATTTTGGCCGGGTCAGTCATGTCATCGAGAGGGATCTGGTAGGCAATACCTCCAGTGAAATCAAGCGTAAGGGATGCTTTATTCAAGGTCCATTTCCCGAAGGTTGTCTTCAATGGCATTTGATACTCCTGCAATATTTTGGCGATGAAAACCTCAAGCAATTACTACCATTAGATGTCTTTGGATGAAAATAAATCCATCAGATATTGACCGACAAAATTCTGTGTACCACTGGCTCGCGAGATAGTTCACACTTTACGTCCAAAAACGACCGTTTACGGACAGGTGAAATCACTTGCCCCCAAGCATGTCCAAAAAGGTATTGACAATATTTCGGACACCTTCATTTTAAGGACACCCTTTTTGAACACACAGGATGTCCTTAGATGCACACCTTTGCCTATGCCCGTGTTTCCACCGCCTCCCAGACAACAGATAACCAGATTAAAGAGATCGAGGATCGCGGTTATTCGCCTGAAACAATTTATCAGGATGTGATCAGCGGGAAGGTTCCAACAGCTAAGCGACCCGAATTCTCCAAGCTGATTGATACCGTGCAGCGGATGAAAGGTGAGAAGCGTCTGATCGTGTCCAAGCTGGATCGCCTCGGTCGAGACGCCGCTGACATTTTGCACACTGTTCGCGGACTTGAGGAAATGGGCTGCAAGGTGGTTGTCCTTCAACTCGGAGAACTGGACCTAACATCCTCAGCAGGCAAGCTCGTGCTGTCGACCCTTTCAGCCGTCGCAGAGATGGAACGTGACATCCTTATTGAACGCACACAAGCAGGGCTCTCCCGTGCCCGCAGCCAAGGCAAACAGCTTGGCCGCCCCAATGTTACGAATGTAGAGACGCGCCAGAAAATAAGGCAACTGCTCTCAGAGGGTGTTTCAGTCTCTGCAATCGCGAGACAATTCAACGTGTCACGCCAAACTGTGATGCGCATACGGGACGACAAAGCATAGAGACAAGCGACACGTCGCCTCCCTCTCACCCACAATTAGGTTCCCCCATAGATCGGCAAAAAGACCAGCGTGTCTTTACGCCCATTAAACCTTAGAAAATGGAGGAACCATATGACCACCGAAATCGAAATGTTCACCAGTGGCGCTTGCCCGCGCAACCCCGGCCCCGGTGGCTGGGCCTGCTTACTTCGCAACCCCAGCAAAGAGAAACTGATCAGCGGCAACGTGAGGCGTTCGACTAACAACCGGCTGGAACTTCATGCGGCAATTGTCGGCCTTCGCGCACTCAAGAAGCCTTCCTGTGTCGTTGTCACAACCGACAGCAAATACATCGTCGATGGAATAACCACGTACATCAAAAGCTGGAAGGCAAAGAAATGGTCTCACAATCAGTCAGGCAGCAAGCCCGTTAAAAATGCAGAGCTCTGGCAAAAACTCGATCAGCTCTGTGAAAAGCACGAAGTCACATGGAAGTGGGTAAGCAAACAATCCGCCCATCCGGAAAATGATCGGGTTGATGACGAGGCCCTCGAACAAGCCAAACTGGCACGAGCAGAACTCAAGCAAGAAATAGCTGCCAGAAAGGCTATAGCGAAACGATAAGCCGAACTGAAGCTCAGGGCAAAACCCAAATGTAAACAGACGCTTATAATTTGGGGCCACCATAGAGAAGGGAAAACGATTTTTGCACAAGATCGACGACCTTGTGGCCCATCGCTAAGCAGCCAAGTGGCTACAACATCCCCGAAATCACGACTTATGCAGGCCCTGTCACACCCGACGGGGCCTTTCTTATTTCTAGCCGACCTCATTTCGGCATTGAAGGAGAGTAAACCAATGACCAGTCACCGTTACGCAAACGCCCTGTCTCTTGCAGCTCAAGCAACGATGTGTGTCATGAAGAAGACACCAGTTCTTAAAGTCCAACTGGACCAAGAAACGCTAACATCCGCCTCCAAGAATCAACTCCTTCACCTCCCCGCAAAATACTGGCAGGACAATGTTTGGATCACTCTGAGCGGTTCTGTTACCCGCGCAATCCACGAAGGACGGGGCGAGAGCAACCTGTTCCTTACTGAGGATGTGCACAGGTACGAAAAGGCACTCAACCTTTGTTACGAACTTGTCTCACCAAAAGTGCCTGCTCAACTCAAAGACCTTTTGAGGTTCGACCCCAGACAGACCGTCAAGCATGTTTATCTAGGAAACTACCCGCAAGGTGTTCACGGTCACCTGAAAGGTTCGCTGACACGTTACTGCAAATCTTCCGTCAAGAGGCAGGAGTTTGCAGAGGAAATGCTGAATAAAGAAATTTATCGCCTCTTCACATTCATCAAGAACTCGGAAACTTTCATGGGAATTGCGTACATGTTTGCAGAAGAGCTTTCTGAACACAGCACATTGGATGCCGAAGACGTCATTGACCTTTACGGCGGTAGCTACGTTCAGATGCGAAAGCAGTCAAGTTTGCAGCAGCTTATTCGGTTAGCCGCATAATCGGCTAAGTCACACGATGCAATACACCCGCAAGATCACCGACCAGCAAACAGGTGAGGTCTTTGAAATCCAACTTGGAGAGCATCTTCCGTTAACTGAGGCAGCAAACAATCTAAAGATCAGGCGGTCATCTCTCCTGCGCCTTCTGCTCAGGCTTGGTATTTGTCAGAAAGAATATGATTCTGTTGCTAGAGCTTCCCGACATCGTATCAAACCAGAAGCCGTAAAAAAGGGCTTAGGTTACCGCATATTTGCGGAGCACGGACCATACGACGTGCTGTCGCCTTCCGCCATTGATTGGGTTGCGGATGAACTGAAGGTGCAATCAAAAACAACTGATGTGAAGCCAGAAACCCGGACGTCAATTCAGGCTCTAAACTCTTATGAAAACGTGCGAAAGGAAGAACTCGATCTCGAAGGCAAAGTCCGTTGGCTTATGGATCATTTCCCACACCTGCAAGTGGCTGACATTAGTAGGGGTCTATGCATAAGCCGAGCGCTCATACATCGGTATCAAACAAGAAGAGAAAACCAACTCGAATACCGCCGTAAAAAGCGAAATGCTCCACTTAACCTCAAGTTGGTCTGGCCGATTGACGACCAAATCAATGAGATGCTTCAAGCCTTTCAAAGCTGCTCCTGAAGACCTGCTTTTAGTGCTTCTTTGTATTACAGAAAGTGTAAACACCTCAAAACACGAACTAACCTCCAGAACTTGCCCGTAGAATTGCCGGACAAACACCTAATGACGACCTCGCCAAGCCACTCTTTGGCGGGGTCTTTTTCTCCCTGCTTGTTCCTATCTATCTGTTCGGTTTCCGCCCTAATGCCACGACACACCCCTTGTAATTCGCCCCATATTTCGGGCATCTATAAGCATCTTAACGCTGGCAAAGTGACGCTCGCTTTGGCATTGTTTTCCCAAGAATAATTTCGCCCTTACGTTGCCTTTACTTGGCACCGGGGAGCCGACCCAAGATTTGAGAAACCATGTTCGAACAAACCTTCAAACGCCTTGATGATGTCCTGTGGAAAGAAGCAGGCTGCACGACTGAACTGGACTATACGGAGCAATCATCATGGATGCTGTTTCTCAAATATCTTGATGATTTGGAACGCGACCGGGCTATGGAGGCCGAACTCCTTGGCAAGCCCTACAGCTTCCTGATTGACGAAGCCCACCGTTGGGGAACTTGGGCCGCACCAAAGAACGCCGATGGCGAATTTGATCATGACAAGGCCGTAACGGGCGATGACCTGATCGCCTATGTCGACAACAATCTCTTCCCTTATCTTGCCGGGTTCAAGCAACGTGCCGAAAGTGCCGACACTATCGAATACAAAATCGGTGAAGTATTCGGTGAAATCAAAAACCGCTTCCGCAGCGGCTATAGCCTTCGTGATGCGTTGGAGCTGGTGGATGAGCTAAAATTCCGCTCTCAGGCCGAAAAGCACGAAATGTCCATGCTCTACGAAGAAAAGATCAAGCGCATGGGTAATGCGGGCCGTAACGGTGGCGAGTATTACACCCCTCGTTCTCTCATCCGGGCGATGATCAAAGTGATTGATCCCAAGATTGGCGAGCGGATCTATGACGGTGCCGCCGGGTCTGCTGGCTTCCTGTGTGAAGCCCATGATTATCTGCGCAAAGATGACCTGAGCGCTAATCAGCTTGAAACGCTTCAGCGCCGGACCTTCTATGGCAAGGAAAAGAAGCCTTTAGCCTATATCATAGCCATCATGAATATGATTCTGCATGGCATTGATGCGCCCAATATCGTTCATACCAACACACTGACCGAAAACATAGCCGACCTTCAGGACAAGGACCGCTATGACGTGATCCTTGCCAACCCACCTTTCGGCAGCAAGGAGCGGAAGGAGGTCCAACAGAACTTCGCGATCAAGACCGGCGAAACCGCTTTTCTATTCCTGCAACATTTCGTCAAATCACTAAAGGCCGGTGGTCGTGCCGCCGTGGTTATCAAGAGCACCTTTTTGAGCGAAGCATCGAAGAAATCGACGATTGCTCTTCGACAACAACTACTTGAGAGCTGTGATTTGCACACCGTGCTTGAATGTCCTGGCGGTACGTTCCAAGGGGCTGGAGTCAACACCGTTGTACTGTTCTTTACCAAGGGCACTGCTACACAAGACATCTGGTTCTATCAGCTTGATCCGGGCCGAAACCTCGGTAGAACCACAGCCCTTACTGATGTCGATTTTGAAGAATTCGTAAGGCTTCAAGCTAACAAAATCGATAGCGAGAAGTCTTGGACACTGAACATCAACGACGTTGATACAAAGAGTTTTGATCTTTCGGTCAAGAACCCCAACAAGCCTGAAGATGCCCCGTTACGCGACCCTGAAGAGATTTTGGCCGAAATTGCTGCACTGGACGAGAAAAGTACTGAAATACTCGATGGTATTCGGGGGATGCTGTGATGTGGGAACTTAAAACCATCAAAGAGGTTTGCACAATCCAACCACCCAAGAGCGAAGCTCGCAAAATGCTAAAAAGCGATGATTTGGTATCATTTATTCCGATGGCCGACTTGGGCGAATGCACCAAACATTTTGAAAGTCACCAAGTAAAATCACTCAACGAAGTCTCTAGTAGTTACACTTATTTTGCTGAGAATGACTTGATACTTGCGAAAATAACTCCATGCTTTGAGAATGGGAAACTTGGCATTGCAAGAAATCTCAAGAATGGGGTTGGATTTGGATCAAGCGAATTTATTGTTTTGCGATCAAAGGGTTCGATAGACCCCGAGTACCTCTTTTATTTTTTATCTCAGGATACTTTCCGCAAAGATGGCGCGGCAGTTATGACCGGTGCTGTAGGGCACAAACGAGTTCCGAAAGAGTTCATTGAAGAGCACAAAATACCTATCCCCCCACTTCCCGAACAGAAACGCATTACTGCCATCTTGGATGAAACGCTTGCTGGCATCAACGCGGCTATCGCCAACACCCAAGCAAACTTCGCCGCTGCCCGCCAATTGTTTGAAAGCTACTTAGATACTGTATTGCGTGAAAAAGTCGAAGGTTGGATTGAAACCGACATCGGCCAATTTGCCCAAACACAATACGGCATATCTGGAAAAATGAACGTCAACGAGGACGGCTACAAGATTTTCCGAATGGGAGAAGTTAAAAACGGACTTCTGGTAGATACTGGGAAAATGAAATTCATAAACGCAGATGCCGAGACCGTTGAGAAGTACCGGCTGCACCATGAAGATGTTCTATTCAACAGAACAAACAGTATAGATCATGTTGGGAAAACAGGAATTTTTTATGGTGATGGCGACTATTTGTTTGCCTCGTATTTGGTCCGTTTGAAGGTCGATCCCTCAAAAATCAACAATAGGTTTTTATGTTATCTGATGAATTCAAAGGCCTTTTTAAGCAATATTCGAAAAAAGGCGTCTAAATCAGTCAATCAGGCCAATATTAATGCAACAATTTTGCGCAACGAACTCATTTCTTACCCAAAAGACATCAAAACTCAAAAAGAAATAGCCGATAAGCTATCCACACTTGAAGATTACACAAAAGATCTAGAAGACATACTGCGACAGAGACTCGACGCCCTTCGCGAACTCAAACAATCTATCCTTGCGAAAGCCTTCCGGGGTGAACTGACACAAGAAGAGATTGCTGCATGAATGAAGCCGAAACCCGTGCGGAACTGATTGACCCGACCCTGAAATCTTCAAGCTGGGGAGAGGTTGAAAACAGCCGCATCGGGCGGGAGTTCACCATCAACAATGGCCGCTTGCAGGGCGGCGGACAGCGGACCAAGCGCGACGTTGCCGATTATGTGCTGTTCTATCGCGGCAAGATGCTGGCAGTAATTGAAGCCAAGCGTCGCGATCTTCCTGATACCGAGGGGGTCGGACAGGCTAAGGCATATTCGGAGAAGCTTCAGGTTCGCTTTGCCTATTCGACCAACGGTCGCGGCATTTATCAGATTGATCGGGAAACCGGGCAGGAAACATATATCGACGCCTATCCCAGCCCGCAGCAGCTTTGGGATATGACTTTTGCCACTGCCAATGCGTGGCGCGACCGGTTTGCCGCCATCCCGTTCGAGGATAAGGGCGGTACATGGCAGGCACGGTATTATCAGGATATTGCGATTGACCGAACGCTGGAGGCCATTGCAGCAGGGCGCGAGCGCATCTTGCTGACCCTTGCGACGGGCACCGGGAAAACCTTTATTGCGTTTCAATTGGCTTGGAAGCTGTTTCAAAGTCGCTGGAACCTGTCACACGAACCCAGCCACCGGCCACGCATCCTGTTTCTGGCGGATCGCAACATCCTTGCCGATCAGGCCTATAATGCATTCTCTGCCTTCCCTGAAGACGCCTTGGTCCGTATTGCGCCCGATGTGATCCGTAAGCATGGCCGGGTCCCGAAAAACGGCAGCATCTTCTTTACGATATTTCAGACCTTCATGTCTGGCACAGACGCGGACGGCAACCCCGCGCCAAGCTTTGGCGATTATCCACCAGACTTCTTTGATTTTATCGTCATTGATGAATGCCATCGCGGCGGGGCGAATGATGAAGGCAACTGGCGCAAAATCCTTGAATACTTTGCACCGGCTGTTCAGTTGGGCCTGACCGCAACGCCCAAGCGCACCAATAACGCTGATACTTATGCCTACTTCGGGGAGCCTGTTTATACCTACAGCCTCAAGGACGGGATCAATGACGGCTTCTTAACACCGTTCCGTGTCAAGCAGATCAGCACGACCCTTGATGAGTATGTCTACTCCCCGGAAGATAAAGTGGTTGAGGGTGCTGACGAGCTTAAGGATAACCATCGTTATCGCGAAGGCGACTTCAACCGCATTATCGAGATCGAGCAGCGTGAAGCATATCGCGTCAAAATCTTCATGAATGCGATCAACCAGTCACAGAAGACGCTGGTATTTTGCGCGACTCAGGATCATGCACTTGCCGTTCGCAATCTGATCAATCAGATGAAGCAAACTACCCATCCTGATTACTGTGTGCGTGTCACGGCGAATGATGGAGCCTTGGGCGAGCAGCACCTTCGCACATTTCAGGACAACGAAAAGACCATCCCGACGATCCTGACTACGTCGCAAAAGCTTTCGACCGGAGTGGATGCGCGGAATGTGCGAAACATCGTGTTGATGCGCCCGATCAATTCGATGATCGAGTTCAAGCAGATCATTGGTCGGGGGACGCGCCTGTTTGATGGCAAGGACTATTTCACCATCTATGACTTCGTGAAGGCCTATGAGCACTTCAACGACGCCAAATGGGATGGGGAGCCGATGGAACCGCCAGAACCGATCATCCCACCAGAAGGTGAAGACGAAGAAGGTGAAGGCGTCATCATTGATCCTCCCGGTGGAGGCGGTGGAGGGTCCGGCCCGCAAAAGATTAAAATCAAGCTGGCGGACGGCAAAGAACGGACCATTCAGCACATGGCAAGCACCATGTTCTACGGCCCCGATGGCAAGGTAATGTCGCCTGCTCAGTTCATTGAAATGCTGTTTGGGAAGCTCCCCGAGCTGTTCCGTGACGAAGACGAGCTTCGCAAGCTCTGGGGGCAACCCGACACACGTACAGCGTTGCTAGAGGGTCTTGCAGAGCGCGGCTTTGGCAATGATGAACTTTATGAAATCAAGAAGATGGTTGATGCAGAAGACAGTGATCTTTTTGATGTCCTGTCCTACATCGCCTATTCGTCCGTTCCGATCAGCCGCAAAGAACGGGTAGACGCACACAAGGCAGGCATCTTTAGCGAGCATGATGAAAAGCTTCAGGCTTTCCTCGATTTTGTCCTTTCGCAATATGTCAAGGAAGGCGAGCAGGAGCTCGATAACGAGAAACTGCCAACGCTGCTCAAGGCAAAGTATTACAGCATCAATGATGGTGCGGCAGCACTTGGGGGCATCCAGCGCATTCGTGATGCCTTCATCAACTTCCAGCGCCGCCTTTACGAATAACGCATAAGATTCTGGGGAGAACACTGTGATGAGCCGAGCAATCTGGGGACTGCACATGTCAACCGAGCATGGAACCGCGCCGGTAGATCAGGGCTACGTCACCATCGGCTGGCATCATATGGGGGATCTTTCTACCCTTCCCGCAGACCGCGAAGCATTCAAACAACGTTTTCGCGAAGCTTACGATGATGCAAAAGCGGGAGCTATCCCCGTGCAAGCAGGCGTCCTCTTTCGCTTTGCTTATGAGATGCAACAGGGTGACTACGTTATCTACCCCTCAAAGATCGACCGGATGGTTCACATCGGGCAAATTACAAGCGATTATCAATACCTCCCGAATGCACCCTATGACTGCCCAAACCGCCGCGAAGTCAAATGGCTTGCACATGTGCCACGTACCGATTTCTCGCAATCCGCCTTGCATGAGATTGGGTCTGCTCTGACCCTGTTTACCGTGACAAGCCACGCTGAAGAATTTACGGCAGCGCTTGCCGGTGAAGCAACCGGCGCGAACGATGTTGACGATGAAAGCGTTGAAGAGGTCTCGACACAGGTGGAGGAGTCCACCGAGGACTTCATCATTAAGCGCCTGAAATCAAAACTGACCCCGTATGAGTTTGAAAAATTCGTTGCCCACCTGCTGACCCGCATGGGCTTCTTTGCGCGGGTTACGTCGCAATCAGCAGATGGCGGTATCGACATCATTGCGCACAAGGATGAGCTTGGCTTTGAGCCTCCTATTATCAAAGTGCAATGCAAACAGACCTTGGACACTGTTGGACGCCCGAAGGTGCAAGAGCTTCATGGTGCAATTGAACAGGGCGAGCACGGGCTATTTGTTACGCTTGGCACATACACAAGCGATGCCAGAACCTTTGAACGCGGCAAGCCCAACTTGCGCCTGATTGATGGCCCAGGACTAGTTGATCTGATTTACAATCATTATGAACGCTTTGAGCCGCGCTATCAGATGCTGTTACCGCTCAAACGCACATACATTCCCGGTCCATCCATCAGTTCGGCCGACTGAACATCATTCGGCTGCGACGTTGGGGCCTGATGCGATGCTTTCCAATGCAGGATAGTGAATGGCCTCAATTACATCCCTAAGCGTTCCGACTTCCAAGCCGTCCGGGTTATAGGTGCCGAAAGTGATACCTGCCTTTTCATGGCCGACAACCTGCGCAACTTCGGTTTGCGGAAGCCGTGCACGTTCCAACACCTGAATGACGCTGCGCCGGAACGAATGGAAGTCCACCCTGTCGCGCTTGTTGTCTGGGTTAAGATGCGTCACGCCAAGCTTGCGGCGATAGGTCGTGAATGTCTTTGAAAGGTACCAAGAACGCTTCTGGTCCGGTCCACCGGGCTTGAGCGCCGGAAACAGCCAATCGCCCTGCTGACCCTTCAAATAGTCGAGAAAGCCCATCGCGATCAGACGGCTATGGATTGGCACTAGACGATCACCCGCCTCTGTCTTGGCATTCGTGATGTCAAAGCACCAAACACCATCCATTTGCTTGATGTCGGCTATGGTCCGGTTACAGATTTCATTCAACCTCATCCCACTGTAGGCAGCGATCCAGCAGACCCATTGCAGGGTTGTCTCATAATTCGGCTTCTCGGGAGCAACTTCGGGCTTATGCCGCAGCAACAAACTAAGTTCGTCTGAAGTAAACGGAAGCTTGCCGACCTTACGACGCTCACCCTCGCGCCGTTGTTGCCCCTCCCAAGGGTTGTCACCATTAAACTCGCCAACACGCTTGGCCCACTTCCAGACGAGCCCCAAAGCCATCGAAAAGCGATTAATTGTGCGGTTGCTGAGGCCAACCTCATGATTGCCATATAGCTCGATGATCTCGCTGAAGGTGCGTTCTTTCGTCTTGGAACTACGGCCCCAATGCGGATCAAGACTACTAACAAGGGTCAGGAACTTCGACGCCTTTGTCCGGTCGATGTCTTCCAGATCGGGGGCATCTGCCCACTGGTCAAACAGCCGAAACACGGCTTCATATTGACCCTGTGTTTGGGCAGTAATTCTTGCTGTGCTATCGCGTTGTATTTCTTCAAGATACCGCTTTGCCACGTCTCTGAAAGCAACTCCGGTGTTCTTCTTTTTGGCAGCAGTAACCGGCCTCAAAGTCAAAGGATCAATTGCTGAGCGACCGAAGGTCAAAGGACGCTCGAAGGGCTTACCATTCAGCGCTGATATACGTCCATTGGCAGCCTTAATGCGGGCAAAAGATAACGCATATTCGAGATCACTCAGTCGCCCCGTCTCAATCTTATCGCCTTCGTGATTGATCAGGATGTCACAGGCATCTTCGTCTTGCCCATATTCGTGCATCTCTTTGAGAGCTTTATCAAACTCCTCACCGGCTCGTTCTTCAATCTCTGCCGGGGTTAGCTCACGATGCCCGCGCAATACATCAATTCGTGCCTTATATTCCGCAACCAGTGCCCATCGTGCACTCTGCGCTTTGGTCAGATCGCGGGTCCCTAGCGACGTAACGACCTCTGACTTATTCCCGAAAGCATGACGTACATCAGCCGGGAGTTTCATTGCGAAGTACCACGTCTGACGACGTTTCTTAAGGTAGGTCGTATCGGCCATTTTCGGTCCCGGTAGTACACGTTGGTAGTACACGTTCCTAGTACACAGGGTCTTTTAAAGTCAACAAAATCAATGTACTCAATGGATTGAGGCCTATTCGATTTAGGCTCCTACCGCCCCAGCCAAGACAAACCGCTTTGAGGTTTTCCTCAAAGCGGTTTTCTTTTACGCGCTTGATGGAGGGCGTAGGTGGCACAGGTTCGTGCCACAAAATAACACCCGATCAGATTGTCATGACTGCTTTGATTGATGCATCGCGATGCTTGCACGTGACACAAGCTTATCAAGATCATCGTCCTTCTCGGCAATGCCAAGTCCGATGCTGAGCGTCAGTTTCGGGTGCTCGCTGCCCGCCTGGAAATCCTCGGTGCCAACCCGGTCGGTCAGGCGTTGCAGATAGTTCAACGCCCCTGCTGCCCCGGTTTCCGGCATCAGAATGATGAATTCCTTGTCGCTCCAGCGGGCAAGGACATCGGTTTCACGCATCATTTCCGATGATACCTTGGCAAACAGCTTCAGCGCCGCATCGCCGGTATCGTAGCCAAAACTCTCATTGAGCGTCTTGAGATTATCGAAATAGACCATTCCGATCACAACAGCATTGCCGTAGCGTTTTGAACGCTCAAGCTCTGTGCGAAGAATGCTCTCCATATAGCGGCGATTATAAAGCCCCGTCAGCGGATCGGTATTTGCCGACAGTTCCAGGTCTTTGCGCGCCTTTTCAAGCGCCTTGCGATCATGGATATGCGCAACTGTCTGACCGATTGAATCGGCAAAAAGCTGCACCAGATCGATATCATGTTTGCCAAAGGCGTTTACCGGCTTTGAGCCGCCAAATGCCAGCGTTCCAATGCATTCACCCTCAACCATAATCGGTGCGCCAAGATAGGCTGCAAAACCGAATTTTTCGCCTGCCGGGTGCGATCCCAGTTCGCTTTCCTTCACATCATGAAAGGCAAGAACCTTGCGGGCCGAAATCACCTGACTGCAGAATGTGTCATCAAGATCGAATTCCATTCCCGGGGTCAGGGCTTTTTCGGGATGGAAAACCTGCCGAATTTCGTAAGTCTGTTCGCCAATCGCGCTAAAGATGCCGACAGGCAGACCGAATTGCTCAATACCAAGCTTGAGGATCGCCTCAACACGTTGTTCAAACATTTTGGCTATTTCGGCCTGATGATCGGTCTCAAAGTCGGTCGTCATGTTGTTTCCCATTCTTTGACCGGCACGGATTTTCTTCGAAAACGCCGGTCATAAAACCCTGTTACCTTGCGAAAATTAAGCCTGTTGATCGCATAGGACAAATTCTAGACGGTAAGCATACCAAGGCATAGGCCATTCTGCTGATTGGATAATATTTTTCTGATATGACGCCCTATCGGGAGGTTGGCCGGGCGCTCATCTGGTGCAACAAGGCCGCTCCCCGCAAACCGCCATCGCTGGCAAATGCACCCGGCACCACAAGCGGTGTATCATAGCGCCCCAGAACCTGTTTTCGAACCCGTGCATCAACCTCGGCAATCAAGGTCGCCTCCGATGCCAGTCCACCGCCGACCGGGATACAGTCCGGGTCAAGAACATTGACCATCAGCGCCAGTTCACGGGAAACCAGATCACAATAGATGTCGATCACGCGACTTGCCTTGTCATCGCCGGCCTGCCAATTGGCGGTGATGGCGTGACTGGCAAGTACCTGACCATGGATTTGCGTGTAAATCCGTTCAAGCCCGCGTGCCCCGCCCCAGCTGTCAAGGCATCCTGTGCGCCCACAGCCGCAGGTAACAGGTGACAGACCATGTCTGATCAACGTGCCACTGACATCGTTGCCATGGCCCCATTCACCGCGAATGCCACTCTTGCCGCCAACAAACTGCCCGTCAAACACGATACCGCCGCCAACACCTGTGCCAAGAATGACGGCAAACACAGTTCGGGCATTTTTGGCTGCACCCGTTGTTGCCTCGGCCAAGGCAAAACAATCGGCATCATTTTCGACCAGAACCGGACGCCCCAGACTGTCTGAAAGCTTGGCCGCAATCGACCATTCTTTGAGCGCAGGAATATTGGCGGAAATGACAAAACCGTTTTTCGGATCCACCCCACCGGCAAGACTGATGCCGATGTCGGGATGCGTGCCCAATGTCCCATCGGCCTCACGCACAAACCCGGCAAGGGTTTCGACAAAGGCTGCGCGGTCTTCAAGCGGGGTTGATGCTTTGCGATGAAAGACAAGCTCCCCGCCCGCATCAAAAACACCGAACTCGATATTCGAGCCACCTATGTCAAAGGCATATTGCATACTGTGCTTCCCCTAACCATCCTGCTT
>Ga0207848_100453_pt1 | contig 15451 bp, 12 predicted proteins | sample TtaePargueraPR_10_FD_187737 | JGI IMG/M metagenome (GOLD analysis project Ga0207848, IMG submission 187737) | Aerobic enrichment media microbial communities from Bioluminiscent Bay, La Parguera, Puerto Rico - Tt and M2 (3) (SPAdes) | ecosystem: Environmental > Aquatic > Marine > Unclassified ... | reverse complement strand
TGCATGGCTGCCTACTGGCTGCGTGCCGGGCGCATCGAGGCGCCACTGTTCAGCCCCAAGCTGTTCCATACCCGCAGCTTCGCGGTCGGCATCTTCGGCAACCTGTTCGCGCGCCTGGGCGGCGGCGCTCTGCCATTCCTGGTACCGCTGCTGCTACAGGTGGCGTTGGGCTATTCGCCGGCGCAGGCGGGCATGAGCATGATCCCGCTGGCGCTCGGCGCGATGGCGGTGAAATCCCTGGCCAAGCCGATCATCGACCGCCTCGGTTATCGCCGCCTGCTGATCGGCAACACCTTGCTGCTCGGCTGCCTGATCGCCAGCCTGGCAACCATCGGCACGCAGACGCCGACCTGGCTGCTGCTGGTGCATCTCGGGCTGATCGGCATGGTCAACTCCATGCAGTTCACCGCGATGAACACCGTCACCCTGATCGGCCTCAGCCATGCCGATGCCAGCAGCGGCAACAGCCTGCTGTCGGTGGTGGTGCAGCTGTCGATGAGCCTTGGCGTCGCCACCGCCGGCGCGCTGCTCGGCGGCTTCACCGTGGAGGGTGCGGCTGGCAGCGAGGTGCTGCACGCCTTCCAGCTGACCTTCCTCTGCGTGGGTGCCATGGCCATGCTCGCGGCCGCGCTGTTCCTGCAGCTGGAGCCCCGCGACCCTGGCCACGACGATGACTCGCGGCGTGCGGTTGACGTGGGCGAATAGGTCCGCCCGTTTGCGCTGATATGTAAGGTTTCAGGTCATGTCGCTCCATCGCGCTTCCAGCGCGGGCTTGATCGCGATGGCCATTGCGCCACCGCGAACCCGCTGCATTTGTTTACCTGTTCAAGTAAACATTATCGACCTGTCGTATAAGGCTACATATCGTTGCAGCTCTGGACTGGCATTCTGCCGTTATGGAAGGAGCGAAGGAATGAACGGGATGAGCCTGGCCTGGCTGCTGATCGGAGGATCGCTGTGCAGCGTGATGGTTGCTGGTTCTGCTATGGCTGCTGTGGCTGGAACGCAAGAGCCAGCGGTGCGAGCTGACGGTGTTGCGTGAACTGCTCGACGGCTTAGGGCAGGTGATCGTGCGGCTGGAGAAGGACAAGGCCGAGCTGACATCGGGGTTGCGCGCGGAAAAGGCCCACGTCGCCCAGTTGTGTCGGCAGGTCGAGTTGCTGCGGCGCTGAATTTGTTGTTTGTACTAACATATTGCTTCGAATAGTTGGTGTGTGCGGCTATGATGCGCTCCTGTTTGTTATAAAAACTACAATCTTGGAGGTTCCATGCATCCCCGGGTCGTCGAAGTCACCGAGCGCCTGATCGAGCGCAGCCGTCCGACGCGCGAGGTCTATCTCGCCATGATTCGTGCCGCCGCGAGCGCCGGGCCGGCCCGCAACGGGGCGCAGTGCGCAAACTTCGCCCATGGTGTCGCCGGTTGCGGCGCCCAGGACAAGCAGCGCCTGCGCCTGCCTGATGCGGCCAACGTCGCCATCGTCACCGCCTATAACGACATGCTCTCGGCGCACCAACCCTACGAGGACTACCCGGAGCGCCTGCGCCAGGCGCTGCGCGAGATCGGCTCGGTGGGGCAGGTGGCCGGCGGCGTGCCGGCGATGTGTGATGGCGTGACCCAGGGCGAGCCGGGCATGGAGCTGGCCATCGCCAGCCGCGAGGTGATCGCCATGAGCACGGCGGTGGCGCTGTCGCACAACCTGTTCGACGCCGCGCTGCTGCTCGGCATCTGCGACAAGATCGTTCCTGGGCTGCTGATCGGCGCGTTGCGCTTCGGTCATCTGCCCGCCGTCTTCGTGCCGGCCGGGCCGATGCCCTCCGGCCTGGCCAACAAGGACAAGGCCGCGGTGCGCCAGCGTTACGCCGAAGGCAAGGCTGGCCGCGACGAGCTGCTCGCTGCCGAGATGCAGGCCTATCACAGCCCCGGCACCTGCACCTTCTACGGCACCGCCAACACCAATCAGATGCTGATGGAAGTGATGGGCCTGCACCTGCCGGGCTCGTCCTTCGTCAATCCGGGTACGCCGCTGCGCGATGCGCTGACCATTGAGGCGGCGCGCCAGGTCACGCGGCTCACGCCTCAGGGGGGCTGCCATACGCCCCTCGGCGAGCTGGTCGACGAGCGCGTGCTGGTCAACGCCGTGGTCGCGCTGCATGCCACCGGCGGCTCGACCAACCACACCCTGCACATGCCGGCCATCGCTCAGGCGGCGGGCATTCAGCTGACCTGGCAGGACATGGCCGACCTCTCCGAGGTGGTGCCGACGCTGGCGCGCGTCTATCCCAATGGCTCGGCGGACATCAATCACTTTCATGCCGCTGGCGGTGTCGCGCTGCTGGTGCGCGAGCTGCTCGACGCCGGCCTGCTGCACGACGATGTGCATACCGTGATGGGGCGAGGCCTGCATCGCTATACCCAGGAGCCCTTCCTCGAGGATGGTCGGCTGGCCTGGCGTGAAGGGGCTGCGCAAAGCCTTGACGACAGCATCCTGCGCCCCGTCGCGCGACCGTTCTCCGCCGAGGGCGGATTGCGACTGATGAGCGGCAACCTTGGGCGCGGCGTGATGAAGGTGTCCGCCGTGGCGCCGGAGCATCGCGTCGTGGAGGCGCCCGCGCGGATCTTCTCCGATCAGCTGGAGCTGGTGGAGGCGTTCAAGGCCGGCGAGCTGGAGCGTGATTTCGTCGCCGTGGTGCGTTTCCAGGGGCCGCGCGCCAATGGCATGCCCGAATTGCACAAGCTGACGCCCTATATCGGCGTGCTGCAGGATCGCGGCTTCAAGGTCGCGCTGGTCACTGATGGGCGCATGTCCGGTGCATCGGGCAAGGTGCCGGCGGCGATCCATGTCTGCCCGGAAGCGATCGACGGCGGGCCGCTGGCGCGGCTGCGCGATGGCGATCTGTTGCGTGTGGATGGGCAGGCCGGTGTGCTCGAGGTGCTGGTGGATGCCGTCGAGCTGGCTGACCGCTCACCTGTTGCTGCGCCGGCGGCGGGCGTGCAGGGCTGCGGCCGCGAGCTGTTCGGCTTCATGCGGGCGGCGTTCAGCTCCGCCGAGCAGGGCGCCAGCGTATTCACCGCCGGGCTGGAGGTGCTGCGATGAGGCTGGCGCTGGTCGGAGATATCGGCGGGACAAATGCGCGCTTCGCACTGTGGCGCGACTCGCGGCTGGAGTCGGTGTGGGTACTGGCGACGGCGGATTTCGCCACGCCCGAGCTGGCGGTCGAGTACTACCTGGCATCGCTCGGTCTTGCGCCGGGCAGCGTCGGTGCGGCCTGCCTGGCCTGTGCCGGGCCGGTCAAGGGCGAGCAGTTCACCTTCACCAACAATCACTGGCGGCTGACGCGAAGCGACTTCTGCGGCGCTCTGCAGCTGGACGAACTACTGCTGATCAACGACTTCGCCGCTATGGCGCTAGGCATGACGCGAGTAGGTGAAGCGGGGCGGCGCGCGATCTGTGCGGGCGAGGCAGAGCCGGATGCGCCGGCGCTGGTGATCGGGCCGGGCACCGGGCTTGGCGTCGCCGCGTTGATGCCCTTGGGCAGTGGCAGCTGGCGTGCATTGCCGGGGGAGGGCGGGCACGTCGACTTGCCCGTGGCGGATGCGCACGAGGTGGCGCTGTGGCAGATGCTGTTTGCGCAGCTTGGTCATGTGCGTGCCGAGGATGTGCTCAGCGGCGGTGGCCTGTTGCTGCTCTACCGTGCGGTCTGCGCCCTGGCCGGTTTGACGCCGCGACTGGCGTCGCCGGCCGAGGTCACCGCGGCCGCGCTCGCGGGCGATCATGTGGCGGTGGCGGCCCTGGAGCAGTTCTGCGTGTGGCTCGGGCGGGTTGCCGGCAACAACGTACTGACCCTGGGCGCACGCGGTGGGGTGTATATCGTCGGTGGTGTGGTGCCGCGTTTCGCCGATTTCTTCGCGGCCAGTGGTTTCGCCCGCGGCTTTACCAGCAAGGGCTGCATGAGCGGCTATCTCGCCGATGTGCCGGTGTGGCTGGTCACCGCGGACTATCCAGGGCTGGAGGGTGCCGGTGTGGCGTTGGAGCAGGCGCTGGTGCGCTGACCTGGTGGTTCGGGTGTGTGATGGCGGGATGTTGTTATAGCAACATCCCGCGTTCGTGCTGATTTCGTCAGCTCGGCTCTTCATCCGCCGGGTAGCGGCTGGCGTTGAGGCTTTCCTTCACCTTGCGCAGGTGCGGCTGGAAATCCACGCCGCGGCGCAGGGTCATGCCGGTGGCGAGCACGTCGAGCACGGTGAGCTGGATGATGCGCGAGGTCATCGGCATGTAGATGTCGGTGTCCTCGGGCAGCGGGATGTTCAGGCTCAGCGTGCTGGCCTGCGCCAGCGGCGAGCCGGCGGCAGTCAGGCCGAGTACCGAGGCGCCGTTCTGGCGGGCGATGCGCGCCACTTCCACCAGCTCGCGGGTGCGCCCGGTGTAGGAAATGATCACGAACAGCTCGCCGGTGTGCGCCACCGAGGCCAGCATGCGCTGCATCAGCACGTCAGAATGCGCGGTTACCGCCAGGTTGAAGCGGAAGAACTTGTGCTGCGCATCCAGCGCCACCGAGGCCGAGGCGCCAAGGCCGAAGAAGTGGATCTGTCTGGCCTGGATCATCAGGTCCACGGCGCGGCTGACCAGCTGTGGGTCGAGGCTCTGGCAGGCGCTGTCCAGCGAGGCGATGGCCGAGCCGAAGATCTTGCGTGTGTATTCCGCCGGGCCGTCGTCGGGCTCTACCGCCTGGCTGACATAGGCGGCGCCGCTGGCCAGGCTCTGCGCCAGCTGCATCTTCAGTTCCGGATAGCCGCTGACGCCGAACGAGCGGCAGAAGCGATTCACCGTCGGCTCGCTGACCTGTGCGGTCTGCGCCAACGCGGCGATGCTGAAACGGGTGGCCTGCTGCGGGTTGCGCAGGATGACTTCGGCCACCTTGCGCTCGGCCTTGTTGAGGTCTTCGATGCGACGCTGGATCTGCTCGAGCAGGTTGTGTACGCGGTCCATGACGATCCTGATGCGGCGGGTCAGAGGTGCCCTATGCTACTGAGCGGGCTGCGGAGCGACTACCGGAATCTCCTTTTCTGACTAAATGTTGTTTTTATTACTACATCATCCTTGAATAAACGCGGCTTCGCGTGTATTCATAGGGCAGTGTTAGTAGAAGAACAAACATCATGACGCCATTATCTGTCGAACCCTGCACCCTGGCGCTGTTCGGCGCCCTCGGTGATCTGGCCCTGCGCAAGCTGTTTCCCGCGCTCTATCAGCTCGACCGTGCCGGCCTGCTGCCAGCGGACACCCGCATTCTCGGCCTCGCCCGCGACGGCGGCGAGCCGGCATCGCACCTGGCGCTTATCGCCGAGCACCTGCGTCGCCATGTGGCCGAGCGCGAACTCGAGGAAAGCGTGCTGCAGCGTTTCCTCGCCCGTCTGGACTACCTGAGCATGGAGTTCGGCCGTCGCGAGGATTACGCCGCGCTGGCGGGCAAGGCCGGTCAGGCCGAGCGTATCGTCGCCTTCTTTGCCACGCCGGCTTCCGTCTACGGCGCGATCTGCGCCGGGTTGGCGGAGGCGGGGCTGGCCGAGCGCACCCGCGTGGTGCTGGAAAAGCCCATCGGCCATGACCTGGAGTCTTCCCGTGAGGTGAACGACGCGGTGGCGCGCTTCTTCCCGGAAGACCGCACCTACCGCATCGATCATTACCTGGGCAAGGACACGGTGCAGAACCTCATCGCCCTGCGCTTTGCCAACAGCCTGTTCGAGACGCAGTGGAACCAGAACCACATCTCCCACGTGGAGATCACCGTCGCCGAAACCGTCGGCATCGAGGGCCGCTGGGGCTACTTCGACCAGGCCGGCCAGTTGCGCGACATGATCCAGAACCACCTGCTGCAGCTGCTCTGCCTGATCGCCATGGACCCGCCCAGCGACCTCTCGGCCGACAGTATCCGCGACGAGAAGGTCAAGGTGCTCAAGGCGCTGGCGCCCATCGCGCCGGAGCACCTCGGTCAGCAGCTGGTGCGCGGGCAGTACGTGGCCGGCAGCATCCTTGGCCGTCACGTACCGGGCTATCTGGAGGAAGAAAACTCCAACACCCAGAGCGACACCGAGACCTTCGTCGCCCTGCGCGCGGAGATCTGCAACTGGCGCTGGGCCGGCGTGCCGTTCTATCTGCGGACCGGCAAGCGCATGCCACAGAAGCTGTCGCAGATCGTCATCCACTTCAAGGCGCCGCCGCATTACATCTTCGCCCCCGAGCAACGCCAGCTGATCGGCAACAAGCTGATCATCCGCCTGCAGCCGCAGGAGGGCATCTCGCTCTTGGTGATGACCAAGGACCAGGGCCTGGACAAGGGCATGCAGCTGCGCAGCGGCCCGCTGCAGCTGAACTTCTCGGAAACCTACAAGAGCCCGCGCATCCCCGACGCCTACGAGCGTCTGCTGCTGGAAGTGATGAAGGGCAACCAGAACCTCTTCGTGCGCAAGGACGAAATCGAATACGCCTGGAAGTGGTGCGACCAGCTGATCGACGGCTGGCAACGCGTCGGCGCGCCTCCCAAACCCTACGCAGCAGGCAGCTGGGGACCGGCTGCCTCGATTGCCCTGATCAGCCGTGACGGCAGGAGTTGGTATGACGATCTCTAACCTCGATCTCCCGGTGCAGACCCTCGGTTTCAGCCTCGGCAACGCCGACCAGCTGGCCGGCGAACTGGCGCTGACGGTGAGCAACGCCCTGCGCAGTGCGATCGCCGAGCGTGGCGCGGCGACCCTGGTGGTGTCCGGCGGCCGCAGCCCGATCGCCTTCTTCGAGCGTCTCGCGCAGCAGGAACTGGACTGGGCCAAGGTCACCATCAGCCTCGCCGACGAGCGCTGGGTGCCGGTCAGCCATCCCGACAGCAACGAAGGCCTGTTGCGCCGCCATCTGCTGCAGGGGCCGGCCGCCGCGGCGCGCCTGGTCGGCCTGTACCAGAGCGCGGCAAGCCTGGAACAAGCTGCCGAGCGTGCCGATGCCGTGCTGGCCGAACTGCCGCCGATCGACGTGCTGGTGCTGGGCATGGGCGAGGACGGCCACACCGCCTCGCTGTTCCCCGACAGCCCGAACCTGGAAGCGGCGCTCGACCCGCGTGGTGCGCGGCGCTGCCTGCCGATGCAGGCGCCGAGCGTACCGCGTCAGCGCCTGAGCATGTCCCTGGCGCTGCTGGCCAGCGCGCGGCTGACCCTGCTCGCCCTACACGGCCCGGGCAAGCTGGCCACTCTCAACCAGGCCCTGGCCGGCGAATCCTACGAAGCGATGCCGATCCGCGCCTTCCTCGCCCGTCCCCTCGAAATCTACTGGTGCCCCTGAGGCCGCAAGGAATCTTCCATGACATCTACCCAAACCCGCGCCGTCAGCATGACCGACAAGATCGCCCTGATCGACCAGTGGTGCAGTGCCGCGCGCATCCTGCCGGTGATCACCATCGAGCGCGAGGCGGACATCCTGCCGCTGGCCGACGCCCTGGCCGCCGGTGGCCTCAAGGTACTGGAAATCACCCTGCGCTCGGCCCTGGGCTTGAGTGCCATCCGCCTGCTGCGCGAGCAGCGCCCAGAACTGATCGTCGGTGCCGGTACCGTGCTGGATGCCGCCATGCTGGCCGAGGCCGAGGCCGCTGGTGCGCAATTCATCGTCTCTCCGGGCAGCACCGCCGAGCTGCTGGATGCGGCGCTGCACAGCCCGTTGCCGCTGCTGCCGGGCGTGGCCAGCGCCTCGGAAATCATGCTCGGTTACGCCCGCGGTTATCGCCGCTTCAAGCTGTTCCCGGCCGAGGTCTGTGGCGGCGTCGCCGCGCTCAAGGCCTTGGGAGGGCCGTTCGGCAATATCCGTTTCTGCCCGACCGGTGGCATCAACGCGCGCAACGCTAGGGACTATCTGGCGCAGTCCAACGTGATGTGTGTCGGTGGCACCTGGATGGTCGACGCCAAGGCCGTGCGTGCCGGCGACTGGGCCGCCATCGAAAGCGCCACGCGCCAGGCGCTACAGGCGCTGGACAGCGCAGCGCCAGCCGAATTGCCGCGCGACTTCGATCTGCGTGCCGAGCGCGCCGAACAGCGCGAGCTGTAATCCGTCCGACCCCGTCGCGGTGGGCGTGGGGCCTGCCGCGATCATCCCGATTCGCTACCTGGAGGTTTCATGACTACCGCGCGTCCGCTTGCCGAGCTGTTTCCCCGTCTCGATGAGATTCCCGCTGCCTACCAACCGGATGCACCGGTCGAGCAGCGCGACTATCTGCTCGATGGCGAGCTGCGGCAGTGGCACGGCCCGCTGGCCGAAGTGCGCAGCCCGGTGTTCCTGCGCGAGGCGGACGGCAGCGAGCGCCAGGTGGTGCTAGGCAGCACGCCGCTGCTGGATGCCGACGCCGCGCTCGAGGCGCTGGATGCGGCGGTCGCGGCCTACGACAACGGCCGCGGAGCCTGGCCGACCATGCGTGTGGCCGAGCGTATCGCCCATGTCGAGGCCTTCCTGGCGCGTATGCGCGAGCAGCGCGAGGCGGTGGTCAAATTGCTGATGTGGGAGATCGGCAAGAACCTCAAGGATTCGGAGAAGGAATTCGACCGCACCTGCGACTACATCGTCGACACCATCCATGCGCTGAAGGAACTGGACCGCAGCTCCAGCCGCTTCGAGCTGGAGCAGGGCACCCTCGGGCAGATCCGCCGCGTGCCCATGGGCGTGGCGCTGTGCATGGGGCCGTACAACTACCCGCTGAACGAAACCTTCACCACGCTGATCCCGGCGCTGATCATGGGCAACACCGTAGTGTTCAAACCGGCCAAGTTCGGCGTACTGCTGATCCGTCCTCTGCTCGAGGCCTTCCGCGACAGCTTCCCGGCCGGGGTCATCAACGTCATCTACGGTCGCGGTCGCGAGACGGTCAGCGCGCTGATGGCCAGCGGCAAGGTCGACGTGTTCGCCTTTATCGGCACGCACAAGGGCGCCGCCGACCTGAAGAAACTGCACCCGCGTCCGCACCGCTTGCGCGCCGCGCTGGGGCTGGACGCGAAGAACCCGGGCATCGTCCTGCCGCAGGTCGATCTCGACAATGCCGTGGAGGAGGCGGTGACCGGCGCGCTGTCGTTCAACGGCCAGCGCTGCACCGCGCTGAAGATTCTCTTCGTGCACGAAACGGTGCTCGATGATTTCCTCGAACGCCTTGCCGCGCGGGTCAACGCGCTCAAGCCGGGCATGCCCTGGGAGCCGGGCGTGGCGCTGACGCCGCTGCCGGAGCCGGGCAAGACCGATTACCTGCATGCGGTGCTGGAAGACGCCGTGGCCAAGGGCGCGCGGGTGATCAACGCCGGCGGTGGCGAGTCGCACCAGAGCTTCTTCCAGCCGGCAGTGCTGAGCCCGGTGGATTCGTCCATGCGTGTCTACCACGAGGAGCAGTTCGGCCCGCTGGTGCCGGTGGTGCCCTACCGCGACCTGCAGGAGGTGATCGACTACGTCACCGCGTCCGACTACGGCCAGCAGCTGTCGATCTTCGGCAACGACCCGCAGCAGGTGGGCCGGCTGGTGGATGCCTTCGTCAACCAGGTCGGCCGCATCAACATCAACGCCCAGTGCCAGCGCGGGCCGGACAGCTACCCGTTCAACGGCCGCAAGAATTCCGCCGAGGGCACGCTGTCGGTACATGACGCCCTGCGTGTCTTCTCCATTCGCACCCTGGTGGCGACGCGCTTCAACGAAGGCAACAAGGAGCTGGTCGACCGGATCATTCGTGACCGCCAGTCGAGCTTCCTGACCACCGACTACATCTTCTGACGGAGCGCCACGATGGCCGCACCCGTGCTCGCCCAGCCGCTGCTGCTGGGCATGATGCGCCTACTGGAATACCCCGAGTTGGGCGAACCCCAGGCGCTGCTGAGCTTTATCGAACGCTGTGTCGAGCGCGGGCTGAACGGCTTCGACCATGCCGACATCTATGCCGGCGGGCAATGCGAGGCGCACTTCGGCGCGGCCCTGCGCCAGGCACCGGGACTGCGCCAGCGCCTGCAGATCATCGGCAAGGCCGACATCGTGCCGGCGGCGCAGGACTGCTCGCGCTGGCGCGTCAAGCACTACGACTCCAGTGCCCGCTACCTGCGCCAGGCGGTTGAAGGCAGCCTGGCGCGACTGGGTGTGGAGCGACTCGATGGTTTCCTGCTGCATCGCCCGGACCCGCTGCTGCAGGTCGACGAGGTGGCCGAGACGCTGAACGGACTGGTCGCCAGCGGCAAGGTCGGCTGGGTGGGGCTATCCAACGCCGGCATCCTGCATTGCCAGGCACTGGCCCAGTGCGCGCCGCTGCGCTGCAACCAGATCGAGCTGTCACTGCAGGCCCAGCACTGGGTATGGGATGGCAGCCTGCATGCGTTGCAGGCTGCCGGCCTGCAGGTGCTGGCCTGGTCGCCCATGGGCGGAGGACGCTTCGGTGAGCGCCTGTGCAGTGCACTCGATGAAGTCGCCTCAGATCTGGGCGCCACGGCCAATCAGGTGGCGCTGGCCTGGCTGCGCCAGCTGCCCGGCCGACCGTTGCCGATCCTCGGCAGCCTGCGCTGGGAGCGGATCGAGGAGGCGCTGTTGGGCGCTGAACTGGAGCTGGACCGTTCCGCCTGGTTCTACCTGAGCGAAGCGGCCCGCGGGCATGAGGTGGCCTGAGGCAGGGGACATCGGTCCACTATCCAAGGTGGAAAATGCTTCGCAGTTTTCCATCCTACGCGGGACTCGTAGGGTGGATGACGCTTCACCCATCCATCGCGTGGCCTTCCCGATGGGATCACGGCCCCTTCAAGGTGGAAAATGCTTTGCAGTTTTCCACCCTACGGGGGCTCGTAGGGTGGATGACGCTTTACCCATCCACCGCGGGCATCTGCGATGGTTCGGCATATCCCCGGTTGGGAATGCCATTGATCAACGGACGCTGCGAGTGGTCCAAAACGGTGCGCGGCTGTGCTAGGGTCGCATCCGCCGCGGGACGACCCGTCGGCGTGTCGAATCATGCGGGGACGGCCCTGCCGTTGCTGGAGTCATCGTCATGCATTCGGCCTGGATCATGCTGATCATCGCCGGCCTGCTCGAAGTGGGCTGGGCCATTGGCCTCAAGGCTTCCGAAGGTTTCACCCGCCCGCTGCCGAGCGTGCTCACCCTGGTGGCCATGGCCGCCAGCTTCTTCCTCCTCGCCCGCGCCATGCAGGTTCTGCCGGTGGGTACCGCCTATGCGATATGGGTCGGCATCGGTGCGCTGGGCACCGTGGCGCTGGGCATCGTCATCTTTGGCGAAAGCGCCTCGCCGGCGCGGTTGCTGAGCGTGGTACTGCTGCTGGCCGGGCTGGTGGGGTTGAAGCTGACAGCTTGAACCGTGCCGCAACGGGTCCCTAGGGCAGCGTCGGGGCTGGTGGTGGAAAATGCTTCGCAGTTTTCCACCCTACGGAGGTGATGCCGCTTTACCCATGCAGCTCCGTAGGGTGGATGACGCTTCATCCATCCACCGTTGCGAAGCCGCGGGCGGGCGCCGCGTTGATCGTGCAGCCGTGTCGGTGGTGTTCCTGCGTGCCCACGCTCCGGCGTGGGTATGTTGTTGGGGACTCTCCGCGTCCTGAACGCTGGATCGGCCGATGGCAGTTCCCACGCAGGAGCGTGGGAGCCATCAAAACGGCAATAGCGGGGGCCGGTGATGCCGCTTTACCCATGCCCACCGCAGTCGAGCGCCATGCCTTATCGCTGCTCGGCCAGATTGGGACTCAGCGGATAATGCCGGCGGCGCCAGGATTGCATCTGCGAGCCCTTGGCCAAGCGCTCGGCGATGTAGTCGAGGGTATCCGCGATGGGCTTGCGGCCGCTCAGCATGGGTTCCATGCGGGGCGTGATCAGCGCCCAGAGGCGCTTCATTTCCGGAATGTCCGGCATGATTTCGCCCGCCTGTGCCGAAGCATAGGTGTGGGCGATCAGCGGATCGTGCCGCAGGCGTTCCATCAAGGCCAGGTTGGCCACTGCGCCGAGGGGTTTCTCTGCATTGATCCGCGCCAGGCCGTTGGCGTTGGTCAGGTAGTCCTCGATGAAGCGCTGGGCTGCGGCCTTGTTCGGGCTGTTGCTGTTGATCGCGGCGGCGAGCACGCCAACGAAAGGCTTGCCCTGGCGCGCCGGGTCGGCGGTGGGAATGTCGCCGACCGCGAAGCGGATACCGGCCTGGCGTACCTCGTTCCAGGCCCAGGGCCCATTGATGATCATGGCCGTGCGCCCGTCCTTGAAGCCTTCCATCATGCTCTGATAGGTCGCGGCGGGATCGAGTAGCCCGGCGTCGAGCAGGCGCTTGATCGACTCCATGCCCTCGATGGCGCCCGGCGTATTGAGGCCGATGTCCGTGAGGTCATAGATGCCGTTGTTCTTCCTCAGGCTATAGCCGCCGCTGCCGGCAATGATCGGCCAGGAGAAATAGAGGTTGCGGTAGTCCCATTCGATGGCGCGCTTGCCTTCGGCACGCAGGCGGCGATCCAGCGTCGCCACTTCCACCAGGCTGCGTGGCGGCACGGGTACCAGGTCCAGGTTATAGATCAGGCTGACCGCCTCGGTGGCCAGCGGATAACCGTAGTAGCGCGCGCCGATGGTCACCGCCTCCCAGGCGAACGCCGGCGCACGCGCCAGGGCTTGCGCGCTGGGTTCCACCGGTTCGAGCAGCCCGTTGTTGATCCAAGAACCGAAGCGATCGTGGGCGAAGATGACGATGTCCGGGCCCCGGCTGGTCGTGGCGAGGCGGTCGAACTGGACCGCCAGGTCGTCGGGGGTGTCGACGGTTACCGGCATGCCGGTGGCCCTGGTGAAATCCTTGCCGATTTCGCCCAAGGCCTTGTAGCCCTTGTCCTGGTTGATCCAGATCGTCAGGGCATCACGCTCGAGCGCCAGTACCGGCGTGCTGAGCAGAAGCAGAAGGCTCAAGGCAGATCTTGTTATTTTCATGGCTGCATCCTGCGTATGAAATCGGGGCGTTCACGGCGCCCCGTACGGTCATTTGATCTGGATACGCTCCAGCAAATGGCGTTTGGCCGTGGTATCGCCCACCCGCGCCGCCTCGTCGGCCAGGCGCAGCGCGCGTTCCAGGTCCTTTTCGGCCAGCGCGGCATCGATCGCCTGGCGGTAGTAGGCCGAGGTTTCTGGCAGCACCGCGGGGGCCGGCGCGACGGGCAGTTCGTTGCCCATCTCCTGGCCGATGCTGTAGCCCGGCACGTAGCCCTTGGCGGTCGAGCCGGCGGCGCTGTCGGGGATCATCACCAGCTTGATCACGCCCACCGGGGAGTGCTGCGCCACCGGATCGGGAATGCTCGGCGGCTCGTTGCCCAGCGCCTTGGCGTAGGCCTTGGCCGGGTGCTGCAGAACGGTCTGCCCGGCCATCTGCGCCTCGCTGGTGTAGAGGATCAGATAGCGCTCGTTGCCCGGGTGCTCCGGCTGCGAGCGGTCGATGCGCAGGCGCGCGTCCAGGCTGTCACCCTTGAGCCCGGTCGGCGGAACGTAGACGAAATCGTCGGCATCCAGCAGGCGGGTCGGGCGCATGCGGCTGTCCAGCAGCATGGCGTTGGGCGCCAGCACGCTGCTGCCGGCCTGGCTGTACAGGCGCAGCTCGAACGACGGGCCGCCGGCCGGCAGCTTGAAGGCGCGCAAGAAGCTCTTGCCGGTTTCGAAGTCATAGGCCGGGGCCTGGCTGTCGATCACGACATTGCCGCTGAAGCCCGCCTCCAGTGGCTGGTACGGCAGCTGGTCGAGACCGCTGCAGCAGGACGGCGCGGCGGCCAGCGCGGCACGGGCCTGTTCGACCGAGCCTTGCAGCGGCGCCGGGCTGGCGGCAAGGGCGTCGACCCGACGCAGCGGTTCGCTACTGCAGCCGGCCAGCGCCAGGGCGATCAGCCCGGCGGCGAGAAGGGATAGAGGATGCATGGCGGTTCTCCGGATAAAAAATGCCCCGACCTGCCAGAGTCGGGGCAAAAGGCACCGTCTGGACGGTGGGAGCGGAAAGGCTGCCGTTGCGTGCAACGGCGTTCAGCCGGCGCGGTTTACCACCAGGCCTCGGCCTGGATACCGAAGGTGAGGCCGTCGTCGTCACCGGCGTCGATGGATTCGCTGGCGGCTTGGTAGCGGCCGCCGTCCCACTGGGCGTAGGTGGCGAACACGCGGATCTGCGGGCGCGCCCAGAAGCTGTTGCCGGCTGACCACTGCTGGGCCAGGGTGAGCTTCTTCAGGTCGCGGGTGCGTTCGCCGTCGGCCTGTGGATCGACGCGGTCGTAGCCGAACTCCAGCGCGGTGCTCATCACGTCGCTCCACTTGTACACCGGGCGCACGCCGAAGCTGGCCCAGGTCTGCCCGGAGTCGTTGTCGAAGTCGCGGTCCTCGTAGATCTGCACGTACATCATCTCGATGTTGTCGCTCAGACCCACCACGCCCTGGTTGACCAGGCGGAACATCTTGCCGTCGCTGTTGCCGGTGCTGTTGCGCCCGCTGCTACCGATGATGCCGTCGGTGCCGTACTGCAGGGCGAGCTTGTTGTAGCCGCCGAACCAGTTGCTCTGGGTGTGCTCGAGGGTGACCAGATGGCCTTTCTGGTCCTCGTAGCCGGGATCGCGTTCCTGTTCGTCGGTGAGGTTGGCCTTGCCGTAGTCGTAGCCCAGCTCCAGCTTGCCGTTCGGGTTGACATCGATCTCGGCCAGGCGGAAATCGAGGGTGTCGTTGGCCAGGTTGGTGCCGGTGCCCGAGCCCTGGTAGACCCAGTCGCCGTCGGTGTTGCGGATCCACGCCACGCTCGCCTTGGCAAAGCCCAGGTCGATGTCCTCGATACCGGCGCCGGGGCCGGAGACGTCCCAGTAGTAGTAGTCGTTGATGTGCACGTCGTGGCGCTTGTAGTAGCGCTTGCCGGCCCAGATCGCCGCGCCCGGCAGGCTCGGGATGAGGTTCTTGCCGACCACGTTGAACTGGCGGATGGAGGTGGTGCCGGCCTCGTCGAAGGGGTTGTTCTCGCCGCCGTTGGTGTCGGTGCCGGTGGCTTCCCAGTCGTTACCCTGGTCGGAGCGGTAGGCGATCATGCTGTCGACGTAGAAGCTGCGGTTGCCTTCGCTCCACACCTCCTGGCCGAGGCCGATCTCGGCGTAGGTTTCGCATTCGTTGCCCAGACGATATTTCGCCGGTGCGCCGGCAGCCTGGAAGCAGGCCTGGTCGCCGCCGCCGGCCGTGGCGCCGACGCCCGAACGCAGATAGCCGTGGAAATCGACCGCCAGGGCCGGGCCGCCGACCAGCAGGGCGGCGAGGACACAGGCGGGTTTGAGGACGAATAGAGGGTGCGCGGTGTGCTTCATGACGGGTCCTTGTTTTTCTTGTTAATGCCGAACGATCACGCCGGCGCTGCCTGCTGCGGCAACGCCGATCGGTGGCGCAAAGCGTCGGGGATGGGGCCGGGAGTGCCATCCTCCTGG
>Ga0207848_100449_pt1 | contig 15596 bp, 9 predicted proteins | sample TtaePargueraPR_10_FD_187737 | JGI IMG/M metagenome (GOLD analysis project Ga0207848, IMG submission 187737) | Aerobic enrichment media microbial communities from Bioluminiscent Bay, La Parguera, Puerto Rico - Tt and M2 (3) (SPAdes) | ecosystem: Environmental > Aquatic > Marine > Unclassified ... | reverse complement strand
CTTCGATCTCCTGAAGTCGCGGCGTAACCGTTGATAACAACTGGCTTCCCGCCGGGGTCAGGGCAACGTTGCGGGTTGTGCGTGTCAGAAGACGGATACCAAGATTATCCTCAAGGCGTTTGATCGTATGACTCAAGGTTGACTGTGCGACGCCGATCCGGGCCGCCGCCCTGGTAAAGTTACGTTCCTCTGCAACGATGCGGAACCACTTCAGGTCATTGAAATCAGTGTTTGCCATGGGCCTATGATTAATCGATCCGATCGATTAGTCCATGCCATTTTCTCCGTCTAATCAGATTTCTCGAAAGATTCTATCTTCTCGGCATGATGATCCAAGCCGGAAGACAAGAATGATCGACGTGACCCAAACCGATACAGGAAACAGAAAATACGCCGCGTGGGGGGCTGTTTTATCCATGTCGCTTTGCGTTGCGTTGTTATTGGCATCCGAATTCATGCCGGTCAGCTTATTAACGCCGATGGCGGACGGGTTGGGCGCAAGCGAGGGAGCCACTGGTCAGGCAATTTCAATCAGTGGACTTTTTGCTCTGGCCTCAAGCCTGATGATCACAACTGTTGCCGGGCGCATTAACCGTAAATCGGTATTGGTCGGTTTGACGGTACTGATGCTGATTTCGCTGGTCATTGTTGCCTCGGCACCGAGTTTTGCAACCTTGATTGTCGCGCGTGCCATTCTGGGAGTTTGTATTGGCGGGTTTTGGGCACTGGCCACGGCCGTAATGATGCGACTGGTGCCGCCGCAGGATGTCCCGCGCGCATTAGCGATCATGTATGGCGGGCAGGCGATCGCGTCGGCTTTCGCAGCGCCACTTGGGGCATGGCTTGGCGATATCTTCGGCTGGCGTGCTGTTTTCTGGGCGCTAACACCGCTTGTTGCTGTGAACCTTGTTTGGCAATTGATCGCTTTGCCATCCTTACCCACCCGTGATCGACAGGATTTCGGAGGGCTGATTGCCGTCCTCAAGCGGCCTTACTTCGCGCGCGGGGGCATTGCGGCGATGCTCAGTTGGGGGGCAGCCTTCACGATGTTTACTTATCTTCGCCCGTTTCTCGAACAGTATAACGGTGTGAATGCTGAAACCCTATCGGTTCTGTTATTGGTGCTCGGGCTTGCCGGATTTATCGGAACCTGGGCTGCCGGTCGCTTTGTCGGTAAGCGGGTTGCGCCACTTTTGAAATTACCTGCTCTGGTGATGGGCATCATCACACTGGGACTGTTGTTTGCCAGCAGTTCTCCCCTTGCGACCGGTGTTTTACTGGCGGGATGGGGCATGATGAATACTGCGCTTTCTGTGATCTTCATGACCTGGATGTCACAGAATGTCAGCGACGCCCCCGAGGCAGGCGGCAGCCTGATGGTCGCAGCCATTCAGGGTTCGATCCTGCTTGGCGCTATTTTGGGCGGTCTGCTGCTTGATCATCTTTCAATTACCGCAACTTTCGTCGGCAGCGTGGCGCTTTCAGCCCTTGCCGTGATTCTGATCGGCAACGGGCAAAGCCTGTTGAGGCCGGTTAACTCCCCAAAACACACAGGAGACTGAATTGACCGACAGTAATAAAACCAGCGAAATCGTTATGCAGACGCCTTCCGATCATCCTAACCGTCGCAGCTTGTTAAAGATGGCCGGTGCTGGTGCCGCAGCATTCGGGATTGGTGCAATGATCAACACGGCAAAGGCAAAGCCATTGAGCATGACAACCGAATGGGACAAGGTTTTCCCAAAAAGCGATAAAGTCGACCACGAGAAGGTAAGCTTCAAAAACCGCTATGGTATTAGCTTGGTGGGGGACCTCTATCTGCCAAAGAACCGCAATCAGGGGGCAATGCCTGCTCTGGCAGTTGGCGGGCCGTTCGGCGCGGTAAAGGAACAATCCTCTGGCCTTTACGCCCAGACCATGGCAGAGCGTGGCTTTGTTACTTTGGCTTTTGATCCGTCCTATACTGGCGAAAGCGGCGGTGAACCACGCAATGTTGCCTCACCCGATATCAATACAGAGGACTTCATGGCCGCTGTGGATTATCTTGGCCTGCATAACACCGTAAACCGTGAACGGATTGGCGTTATTGGTATCTGTGGCTGGGGGGGGATGGCGCTCAATGCGGTTGCCGTAGACAAGCGCGTCAAAGCCGTTGTCGCCAGCACCATGTATGACATGACCCGCGTCATGTCCAAAGGGTACAACGACAGCGTCACCCTTGAACAACGCACACAGGCGCTCGAAAAAATGAGCCGTCAGCGTTGGGAAGATGCCGCGAACGGCACACCCGCCTTCCAGTCCCCCTATAACGAGTTGAAAGGCGGCGAAGCGCAGTTTTTGGTCGATTACCACGACTACTATATGACGCCGCGCGGCTATCATCCGCGTGCGGTCAACTCTGGCAATGCCTGGACGCAGACCACGCCGCTCAGCTTCATGAACATGCCGATCCTGAGCTATATCGAAGAAATCTCTCCGCGACCGGTCTTGCTGATCCATGGCGAGAATGCCCATTCGCGCTATTTCAGCGAAACCGCCTATGAAGCCGCAGCCGAGCCGAAAGAACTGCTGATCATTCCGGAGGCAAGCCACACCGATCTTTATGATAAGCTTGATGTGATCCCATTTGACCGGATTGAGGCATTCTTTGGTGATGCACTGGTTTGATCATGATGTGCGGTCGGGGCAATAACCCTGACCGCGCTTTTCGGTATCAGGATTCAATGGCAAAGGGAAGGTCATGGTAAATGCATACAAATCCCTTACGACCCGGCGTGGCTTTATTGCCGGTGCCACGGCGACTCTACTGGCTACTGGACCAGCACTTGCACAATCGGGGACAAAGCAGATGCGTATCCGTTGCAGCTTCTCCGATCAGGAATTTACCTGTCTGCTTAATGATAACGCGACGACACGTGATTTCGTCTCAATGTTGCCGCTTGATCTGACAATCAGTGATTTTTCAACCAACGAAAAGATTGCCGACCTGCCACGGCGTCTTGATGAAGGTGGTCTGGCCGATTACAACGACGAAGCGCCCGGCGATCTGTGCTATTTTCGCGGATGGGGCAATTTGGCGTTCTTTTATGACAGCTATCAGTATCGCGGTGACCTGATCCGGCTGGGAAAAATTGAAGGACCTGTTGACCCCTTGCGGGTCAAGGGGGAATTTCCGCTGCGCATTGAATTGCTGCCCTGATCACACAAGCAGATCGCTGATAACGCGACGTGATATATACCGCATTTTTCGAGGTTTCCTGATGGCGGGTTAACCGCCTGGCCTCAACTGTCCAGACGCACCTCCTGTACCCGCTCAAACTCTCAGGTGTTGGTGATGTTAAGGATCAGGTTGCGACTGCGGGCAGTGTTGTCTTCAAACCAGCCGCTTCTGGGTTTCGGGCTGATTGCGGTCTTCCATAAAGTCATCAGTGACCGGGTGACCGTCAAAAAACGTGTCCCAAAAGTGATCACTTGGCACAATTACCCGGGTCACCCCGACCGAAATCACCTCAACCGTTTTCGTACCTTCGGGAAAGGCAACATCCTTGGGCAGGCGGACGGCCTGCGTCTTGTTGTTCAGAAATACGGATGCCTGAGTCATCAATGCCTCCTTATACGGAAAAGCTGTCAGGTATTGTGCATTTTGATCAAGTATATATCAAATGTATATACATTGCGGGCGTTGGTTAAATTCATACTTTTTATTTATTTGTATGAATTTTTATGATCAAATTGGTTCTCCGGGGGATGAGAAGGCGGCCAAGCCAAGTCCTTCAGCAAGATCGCACGACCCAGAACGTGCAGGCTCTTTGAAGGGAACTTTGATGCCGTCGAAAATTGTACCCATTCTGCTGGTCATCCTGTCGGCATTCCTTTTTACCGCAATGATCATCATCCCGCGATTTGCACCGCCGGGGACGTCTGCGTTTGAGGTGTCGTTTATTCGCTTTGTCAGTGCGTCATTGCTGTTGCTGCCATTTTACCTCATGCGGCGGCGCAAATTCTCGAAACCGGCCTTGAAGCCATGGGTTTATCTCTCGCGCGCTGTGATGGCCGTGACCATGCTGTCGCTCAGTGTCTTTGCGATCAACAACGCCCCTGTGGTTGTCGTTCAGGCAATCCTGATGGGCAATGGTGCTTTTACTGTTGTTCTTGCCAGTTTGCTGGCCAAGGAAAGACCAGCAAAATTTGATCTGCTTGCTCTGTTCCTGATCATCGGTGGCGGGATTGTTACGGTCATTAATGAAGACCACAGTTTACTGGCGATCACCATTTCCAGTGACCAGATATTGGGCGTTGCCGCAGCCGTTCTTGCTGCAATTGCGTGGGGTGGGGAGGTTTTGATGGTGCGCAGCATTGCCAAACATGATCACTCCCTGCGGTTGGTTACATATGTGAGTGTCTTGGGGATGGTCGTCACCTTCCCGATTGCAGAGGCGTATGGCGGACTTGATTTAAGCTGGGATGTGTTCACGATCTTAAGTCTTATGGGCATATTTGCCGCATTGGGGCAGTTATGCTCGGCAACGGCACTTGCCAGGATTTCTGCGTCTGACGCCACACCTTACCGCTATTCCAGCGTACTTTTCGCAGTCGGGCTCGGTTACCTCGTTTTTGGCGAAGTGCCCTCAACCCATGAATGGCTTGGTTCGCTGATTATTATCTCAGGCATCCTGATATCGACCTGGGCCCGGTTTTACCGTCCGGTCAAAACCGTCAGCAGCACCTGAGCATGCTTTGTTGGGAACACGCGGGCGGCGGTAAAGACACCGACCACTCGGGCGCGAAACTGCGATTAAGAAGACGCGTTGATAACCAGATCAAACACCACCAACCCGGCGACACCACCTTCCAGCAGCGCAACCAACTGCCCACCCAGGGCTTTATGCTCTGGATGTTCCAGATAAGCGTCACGTGCCGCCGCATCGTCAAAATCAATTGAAAATCCGTGCCGGAAGTCTTGTTCAAGCCCCTCCGGGCTGACTGAAACGCCGCCATCAAAGCCGCGCATGCCGGGGAGGTGGTTTTGAAGGTCTGCCAGCTTGGCAAACAGGCTGTCGATTTCGCTCTGGGTGACCTCGGTCTTGAATTTGGTCAGTACGATGTGACGGATCATGGGGGCTCCTATGCCACAAGTTTGGCGAGATATTCGACCGGATGCTGCGGCTTGACCCCTTCATAGCGATCGACCTGACAGCGGCAGGAATAGCCGGTCACCAGCATGCTTGCCGCACCTGTCGCGTCCACCTTCTTTTTCCAGCTCAGGTCATATAACTCGCGCGAGGTTTCCTGGTGGCGGGTTTCATGGCCATAGACACCGGCCATGCCGCAACAGCCGGTTTTTTCCGTGGTCAGTTTAAGTCCGAACGCGGCAAAGATGTTCTGCCATTTCACGCCAACATCAGGTAGCGACGTCTTTTCCGTGCAATGGGGGAACAGGCTTGCCGGGGCATCCGTTGTGCCCATGTTAACGCCGTTATCAAGTTTCGGCGGGGTCAGGCGGCCGTGCTCGATCTCGCCCGCCAGCCATTCATGGAACAGATGCACGCGATAGTCCGGGCGGTTTGAAAGGCGCTGCGCGTATTCCTGCCGATAGGTCAGGGTGACGCTGGCCTCAATCCCGATCATGGGGATGCTGGATTTGGCGATCTTGCCCAGCACGATGTCATTTTGCTTGGCCTGATAATCAAAGCGTTTGAGGAACCCCTTCACATGCATCGCCTTGCCATTGGGGCGGTAGGGCGGCACGAAAACGCGGTATCCCAGACGTTGCAAAAGGTCGACATGGGCCAGAACCACGTCGGTGTCATAATAGGTGGTAAAGCAATCCTGCACGAGGATCACTGACTTTGCCTTTTCATCAGAACTCAGGCTTTCCAGTTCCGCCTGCTTGAATTTGCCAATGCCGCGTGCCCGCAGGCCGGATTTCAGGCTTTGGGTGTGCAGCTTCGGCAAATCGGTCAGGCCGATGAAGCGTTTGAAGATCCATGGCATCGGCGGGATGGATTGCAACGCGTTAAACAGGCCCGGTGCGGTTGCCAGAAGCGGTGCCAGATATTCCAGCTTGGCAATCACGTAATCCTTTACGGGTCTTTTATATCGGGTGTGATAGGTCTCCAAAAACCGGGATTTCATTTCCGGGATATCGACCTTGACCGGGCATTGCCCTGCGCACGCCTTACACGACAGGCAACCGGCCATCGCCTCATACACATCATGGGAAAAATCCCGGCCATTGATCACGGCAAGGTCCTTGTTCATCGGATCGGTGCCGACGGAAAGCTGCCGGATCCATTCGCGGATCATCCCGGCCCGGCCCTTGGGCGAATGAACGCGCGATCGTGTGACCTTATAGGACGGGCACATCGCATCCATCAGGTCCCAGTTAAAGCACGCGCCGTTGCCGTTACACCGCGTCGCGTTCAGGTATTCATCACGTAAGCGCTCCTCGATCTGGCGGTCAAACTGGCCGCGCATCGGCGCTTCGTCAATCGCGGTGATGGCTGTGTTTTTGCTGTACGGCGATGCGATCTTGCCGGGGTTAAGCTGCCCTTCGGGATCGAATGCCTCCTTGATGCGACGCAGGCTGTCATAAAGCTCCGGCCCGAAATAGATCGGGCTATATTCACCCCGGAAGCCCTTGCCATGCTCGCCCCAGATCAGGCCGTTGTAACGCTTGGTAAGCTCTGCCACCGCGTCCGAAACGCGGCGAATGCGGGCCTCGTCTTCTTCATCCATCATGTCAAGCAGCGGGCGGACATGCAAACACCCGACATCGACATGGCCAAACATGCCGTAATCAAGCCCCTCGGCATCCAGAAGACCCCGGAACTCGGCAATGAAATCGGCAAGGTTTTCCGGCGGTACAGCGGTATCTTCGACAAACGGGGTGGCGCGGCGTTTGCCTTCAAGATTGCCCAGCAACCCCACCGATTTCGCGCGGATCGACCAGATCGCGGCGATCTGCCCCGGATCGGTCGCCTGCACAAAGCCAATCGGCGCAAACTCTTCCGTCGGGTTGGCATCAAGATAGGATTTGAGTTCGGCCTGCTTGGCGGCCACCTCGGCCTCGGTCTCGCCAACGAACTCGACCACGTTAAAGCCGCGCGTGGGGGTGTTGCTGCTTTCCGTACCCAGCAGTTTGCCCAGCATGTGCCAGCTTTCATCCTGCTCGGCCAGTTTCATGACCTTGTCATCAATGCTTTCAATCGCCACCGGATCAAACTGCACCAGGGTTTTGACGTGGCGGAGCGCTGAATCAAAGCTTTCATAGCGGACAACCGTAACCACCTTGTGCTTGGGCAGCGGGATGACGCGGAAGGTAATCTCCTTGACCATACCAAGGCTGCCTTCTGCCCCGGCAATCAGGAACGACAGGTTCATATCGCCGGTGTCAGATACCGCTTCCTTCAGGTTATAGCCGGTAAGCCCCCGGTTCATTTCCGGGAAGGTGGCTTTGATCTGATCGCGCCGGGGTGCGATTTCGTCATGGACCTTTTTATAAAGCTGCCCAACGCGGTCCGGGCGGGCCATGGTTTCTGCAGCCTCGTCGGCAGGCATCGCGCGGGTATTGAAATCCGTGCCATCGATCAGCACGGTGGTCATGTCATGGATGTAATGGCTGGTTTTGCCATAAATCCGCGATCCCTTGCCGGAGCTATCCGATCCGATCATGCCGCCCACGGTGGCCCGGCTGGCAGTCGATACCGCGGGCGGGAAGAAATAGCCATGTGGTTTCAGCCAGGCATTCAGCTGATCAAGCACCACGCCCGGCTCGACATGCACAAGCCCGCGCTCGGCGTCAAAGCCCAGAATGTTGTTGAGGTGTTTGGAGGTATCGAGAACGATGGTGTTGTTCAGCGACTGGCCATTGGTGCCGGTGCCACCCCCGCGCGGGGTAATTTTGACCTCGGAAAATTTCTCGCGCCCCGCCAATTCCATCACCACATTGATGTCACCCCGCGTTTTGGGCTGCAGCACGGCGGTTGGCATCACCTGATAGACGCTGTTGTCCGTCGCATGGATCAAACGCGTCGGGAAATCGGCATGGATTTCGCCGGTAAATTTCCCCTCGGCCTCCAGTGTTTTAAGGAACCCCAGCGTCAAACTGTCCAGCGACCGATCCGGGGTGAGGGCCGGCAATTTCGTGATCACGCTTTTGTTCGAAGCGTTGGTAACCGGATTGGTGGCCGGGGTGGCAGCCGGGGCAGGGACGGACATCGGGCTCTCTCAATTCTCGTATGATAATATCATATGCCTTTTGGGTGGGGTTTCCGGTGCGGTCCGGTCCCCCGATCTGGCATGCAAACCCATTTGACCTGATCGCGATTGAATAGACAAATCGAAAATTCCGAATGATTATTCAAAAAAAATGAATAATCAAAACGTTGGGCAGGGGGCCCCAAATCATCGTCCAAAATGGGTGCCGATGGCGCGCTTTAAATCCTCATACAATTTGTTTTGGGCTGAGATTCAGGGGCGGATTTCTGTGGTGTTTTATCTGACTAACAGACATTTATCGGGTGAATTTAATTGCCCGTTAAAGTTGTTCTGTGTAATGATGAATTCTCTTTGGAGCCAAGAATGTCCTTTATGGGCAAAGTATAACGGGCAGGGGGCGATGATGACGTCTATTTCCGGATTTCTGGCAAACAGCTATTCCTATCTGTCCCCCAAGTCAGGTCAAGGATCGGCTGTCGGGGCGAAGTCCGATGGCGGCGCCGCCCAATCCTCTCAGTCCTCCCAATCCGGCCAAGCGACCGAGCAGGCACCAGCCAAACCGGCCGCCCCCCACGGAACACTGGCCAATGCCGCAGTAACGGCGCGGGCAAAAATCGATGCCGGATATGCCAAGCTCGGCAGCGCGGATACTGCGCGTATGACGGCGGATGATTGGGATGCGGTTGGTTTTCCTGAGTTTGATCGCCAGATGCTGTATGCCATTCAGACCAATGAAGGCGGGCTGTTTTCCGACGCGGAAGTCAAGGCGGCCAAAGACGAAGTGGCAAGCCGAATTTCCGATATCGTCCAATCAAGCGGTGCAGATGGTGATTGGACCGAAGTCCATCGCAAAATGATCGAATTTTATGACGCGGCAAGTGACGCGGAAAAGGAAACATTTGCCTGGGCGGAGGCACGCGCCTCGCATCAAACCGCCTATATGCTAAGCGGTGGGACCGACGATGTCAGAACCGACAATCCGGTGGTCAACAAACTGACCGAGGCCTGGGATCAGGTGATTGGCAGCAACGGCACAGCAAATGATCTGCCGACGATGCCGGCCTACCGGGAAGCGTTGATGTGGTGGTCAGACGCCAATGGTGGTGCACGACATGTGAATTTGAGTGCTTAGAGCGTTCTCCTCAGCACCGAGATTTTAGGCCCCGTATTTTTCCAGGCAAGCAGGTGCGGCGGTCCGTGATATTGCCTCGGTCAGGACGTTTTGCGAGGGTCGTCGCAGCCTTCAGCCTTGATGGATTTGCTATACATTTGATGACGAACGACGGTCATAAAGCATTCTTTGGGATTACCTCTTTTGATTAGGTTCGACCTCTGAAGTATAATCACCAAAAACCTACGGCTATCTATGATTGCCTTTTTGTTGATTGATTTCAACTCCATGTGACGTTCGTCACATTCGACTTCTGAATTTTGTCTTAGCGAAGAAAAAATGACGCGTAGTCATTTACATCAGAAAAATCTGATGTTGCCGTCCATTTTTTGGTCTGAGTGCAATCGCTAAGTACGATGAATTCAAACGCCGCAACATATGGCCGTCAGGGCCACAAAACAGCATCCAAGCTTGATCGGGTTGAGCGTTCCGTGCGCCGACCATCAGGTTGTTGCTGCATACTGTGGGGTGTCCTGATGGTTGGTTGTATGGCTGTTGCTACGGCATGGGCCCAAACTGTTCCGGACGCCGTAAATAAATCCATTGAGCAAGAACAGTTGCGCCAACAACAGCGAGACTGGGATTTTGGTCGGCAACCGCAACGCAGGCCCGATATTCGGCTTCAGCCTGAACCGTCGGCGCCCACCGTTCCGGACGACACAGATCAGCCCTGCTTTGCAATTCAGTCTACAGAGATTGAAGGGTTGGACGGGTTCGGGATTGTGCCCGATGACTTCGACCGCCTGAATGGAAAATGTGTCAATCTTAATGATCTTAACGCCTACTTGAATGAGATGAACGCGTTCTATTCTGATCGCGGCTATATCACGACACGGGTTTATTTGCCGGAACAGGATCTTTCAAACGGCATCCTCAAAGTCCTGATTATACCCGGGCGTATTGAGGGATTTGACTACGAGTCAGGTGAAAGTGCGGACAGCAGAATTTTTGCGGCGTTTCCGTCCGGAGAGGGGGATGTCGTCAACTTGCGCGAGATCGAGCAAGCACTGGAAAATTTCAACTCGCCGCGCTCTCAATCCGGAAAGTTCAAGCTTTACCCCGGAGAACGACAAGGTACTTCGATCATCCGTCTTTCTGCGGTGAATGACCCGCCGTATGGCGGCACACTGACCTTCAACAATTTCGGCTACAAAAATACCGGACGCCAAAAAATCGGTGGTAACCTGTATTACGACAACCTGCTTAATCTCAATGACACAATCCAGATAAATGCCTCTTCCACGAAGAAGGGTTTAACATCGAGCGATACCTATTCCAGAACGGCAAGCGGAAGCTATTTTGTGCCGTTCGGAAACTGGAGTGTCAGTGTTGGCGCCGGATATAGCCGATACGGCTTCATTCTTCCGGCGATTAACGAGGACTTGCCCGTTTATGGCCGCAGTCACTGGATTTCTGCCGATCTTCAACGGCTTATCTGGCGCGGAGAGTCTTCCAAATTCTATGCAGTCGCCGGTATTGAAACATCGCGGTCAAGAAACTTTCTGGACGAGTTCGAAGTCGTTGTTCAGAGGCGATTTTCGACCAAGTCCAAGTTCGGCGTGAATGGGCGTTTCAATTTTGAGAACGGCTACCACGACTGGTCGGTCAACGCCATTCGCGGACTGAACACGCTGGGGGCGGAGCCGCCTTTGGACTCCGATATTGATCCAGAGCCATTGCTATTTACTGCAAGCTCTGCGCTGCAAGCCAGCTTTGCAGATGGGCTGTTGCGTTTGAGCCATCAAATCAATGGGCAGTATTCCGAAGATAATCTTGGGAGTTCCGACAAGTTCGCAATCGGGGGCGGATATTTCAGCATCCGTGGCTTTCGAGAAGACAGTCTGTCGGGAAGGTCGGGCATTTCGACGCGTAATGATCTCAGCTACCGAGCCTTTGAGGATCGAGATGCCAGCCTGGACATCGTCCTTGGACTTGATGCCGGTTACGTCGAACTCAGCAAGGATGACAGGGAGACCTATGACGCCCCCTTTCTGGCAGGTGCATCTGCCGGAGTGCGGGTCAATTTCCTTGGAATTTTCAATCTGGATCTGGTGGTTGCCCGGGCGCTTAAGCGTCCCGAGGCCTTCACAGACTCAGGAATTATCAGATACGCGCAAGCGTCATTTTCGTTTTAACGGGGCCGTTGGGACATAGATCATGCAGTACATCAGCAAACTTTTGCCGGGTCTTCAGAAAAGTTCAGCTTTGATTGCAGCCGTGCTTTACACGTTATCCCCTGTTGTTGCGGGCGCGCAACAGGCGGCAAACACGGATCGGTCCGCTGTTGACCAATCCCGCAACGGCTTGACGATCTATAATATCAATACACCCAACGCCAAGGGACTGTCGAACAACATCCATAACAGTTTCGATATCCCCACACGGGGCGCAATTGACAACAACTCGGCCACAATAACCTATTCCCAGCTTGAAAAAGGCTATATCGAAGGCAACCCGAACCTGCAGGTCGGACGGGAAGCGTCAACGATCCTTCATCAGATCATTGGCGGGTCGCGATCCCAGATGAATGGTCTTCTGGAGGTGGCAGGCAAAAAGGCCCAGCTTGTCATCGTCAACGAGAATGGCATCACCTGTAATGGCTGCGGCTTTATCAATACCAGCAGAGCGACCCTTTCGACAGGGGCTGCAAATATCAACGCGTCAGGGGAACTTGCCGGTTTTGATGTAACGCGCGGCGATATCTTGATCAATGGCGCAGGGCTTGATGCCGTTAGTGGCAATCAGGCAAGCGATCAGATCGACCTGATTGCACGAACTGTTGCCATTCGCGATGCCGCAAAGCTTAAGGCAAAGCAGCTTAACGTCATCACCGGCAGCAACACAGTCGATTATGCCTCGCTGAGCCATAACCAGACGGTCAGTAGCGATGCGGTTCCGGAAGTTGCCCTGGATGTCGCCGCCCTTGGCGGTATGTATGCCGATTACATCAGCCTCATCGCAACCGATGACGGGGTTGGGGTGAATATGAATGGTGAGGTGGCATCGGCAGGCAACCTTATCCTTGATGCGAACGGAAAGATTAGCTTCGGTGCTGCGTCGAAAGCTTCATCGGGTGCCAAGACCACGATCACGACGACAGAGGATTTCGAGGGGGCTGGCAGTGTAAAGTCTGCGGGCGATCTGAGTGTAACCGCCAAGAATATCACAAATAACGGCGTGCTGAATTCGGGGGCAAGCGTCAGCCTTGAAGCGCAAGAGCAGATAAAGTCCGGCAAAACGGCCATGATCCGCTCGGAAAGTGACACCAGCCTGAAAGCCGGAACCGGTATTGAAAACAACGGCGTTGTTGCGGCCTATGGCAATCTTGATATCGACGCGCCCGATATCCGCAATGATGGCGGCATTTTGTGGGCCAATGACAATGTCACGATCGGCTCGTCCGAGGCAGCTAACGGACGTGCCGATTATGTCCTGAACCGTAATGGTCGGATAGAAGCGTTTGGGGGCAACCTTGAAATCAAGGCCGAAAACATCGTTAACCAGGGCACTGCGCCGACGGCCAATATCAAGGACAACATCTATCAGTTCTATGAAACCCCGGGCTCGGTTAACCCGAATGGCGATATTAAAAACCGCCTGGTCTCTGCAACGTTTCTTGCTGAAGACGGCACGGTGCGACCGGAATATACCGAAAGCTATGTCGCGCTTTGGGAGCAGCTGTTTTCTGACGACCTGAGCAATGCAACAGAACTGGACCCTGAGATTCTGGTTCTTTTGCAGGCATCGGCCGTTGGCGGCGGCGGCAACACACTTGGTTCTTCGTGGGTCACTTATTTTGGACGTCTGACAGGTAAGGCGTCTGAGGCTGGCGTGCCATCTCTTGTCGAGTTGATGCGTGGCCTGATGGCCGATAGCGCACGTGTTGAAGAAGTCGTAGCCGAGCCTGAACCCGCAGAACCGGGTGGGGCAGGCGGCGCGCCAGGTGCGCCAAGCGATCCGGAACCAGTTGCCGAAGGCCCAGAGCCCGGGTCTATCAAGGCGGAATACCTTCCGCAATATCTCGCCCTTTGGGAGAGCTTGTCGTCTGGTCAGGCCTTAAGTGCTGACACCCTTGCAGCTCTTAATCCTTCTTATGTGAAGGATGGGGCGCTTTTGCCCGAGATCAGCAACCTTTGGAACTCGATCCGGTCGGGTTCAGGTGCAAATTACACCATCCTCGTGACCATTACCCAGGATACCCTGAACGACGACGGCGTATTGGCCGAGCTCAAAGCAGGCAAGAACATCCGGCTTGAAGCCAAGAATATCAACAATGTGTATGGTGCTATTCAGGCCGCAGGTGATCTGGACATCACGGCAGAAAATCTGACCAATACGTCGTTTGGGGCCAGTCAGTCACGCCATGAAGTGCATAAGCGCGGCTGTTTTACGTGTCACGAAGGTGTTCTTGATTTCGCCGATACATTTGGCGGTGTGATCCAGGCACACGGAAATCTGAATATTTCGGTGACCAATTCACTCAAGAATATGACGATCGGCAGTCGAAGTGCGTCTCAGTTACTGGCCGATATTGGCGTGCATCTTCAAAGCACAAGCAACCGCCTGAGCGCAGAGGTTCCCAAACCAGCCAAAAGCACTGTTGCACCGACACCGACAACCTCTACGCCGGGGGCGGCAACTTCGACCCTGGTTAACCTGATCGCCGAACTTGAAGAGGTTCTTGAAGAGGCACACGAGAATTTCGAAACCCCGGAATCCGGGGAGCTTGATGCCTTCATGTCATCGCCGTATTTGTTCAGCCGACTTGATTTTGAACCGTTGATTGAACAGAACGAATTGCGGGCCTTTGAAGTCCTGTCTTCCAATGACCCCACCGTTCGTCAGGCCTGGGCGACGCAGCAAATTCGTACGGCCCAACTGCTTGGCGGGGATGGTGCCGGTCAGACACGTAGTGACGTGATCAGTGAGCAACTCGAACTCGCATTGGCGCTGCCGACCTCAAGCGATAATGGGGCCAAACCGCTTTCTGCAGTGACAGCCTTCCTTGATAAACGCAACGGGGCGCTGATTTCGGCTGACAAGGTGGATATTGCCGCAAACGAGGTCAAACAAATTGGTGGTGGGCAGATTGTCAGTGACAGCGAAACGACAATCACTGCTGACCGGATTGACCTTGAACGCGGCGATCTGAAATCGGATGGCGATATCAGCCTTTCGGGCGACCAGGAAGTCCGCCTTGCGGCGGTGGATATTGAAGCCGCAAACGATGTCACGCTTAAAAGTGACAGTGGCGATGTTTTGGTTGAAACCATTGAGGAGACAACCAACTTCACACGGGAATTGTATTCTGATGTTCGCGTTCGCAATCCAAATTGCTCGTCAAATGATGGCGATTGCGAACAATACACGACCAAACGCGTCAAAACCGGCAGTGGTAGTGGAACATCTGTTACCCACCAGGGCGGCACGCTTAATATTGGCGGTAACCTGACGGTTGAGGCCGCCAATGACGTGTCGGTCGTCGGGACCGAGGCAAATGTTAATGGCGATGTGAAACTGGCAGCGGGCGGTGATCTTTTAGTCGGCTCTGCACGCAATGTGTATGATTACTCGCAAACCAGCGGCAAGTCATCATCCAAGGCACATTCCGAAGACCTGCTGACCTCGACGATCAATGCCGGTGGCAATATTGCCATGACCGGCACCAATGTCGGGATCGAGGCATCTACTGTCTCTGCCGATGGCAAGCTTGATGTCATGGCCTATAACGACCTGTCGATTACGGCAGGTATGGAAAACTCAAGCTATTCCTATAAATCGAGTTCTGGCGGCGGTGGTTTCTTTGGCAAGAAGAAATCCGAAAGCCTTGATGAAAGCCACCTGACCTATCGGGAAAGCGTGCTTTCGAGCGGCGATGACATGTCGCTCAATGCCATGGGCAATATCGGCATTGCCGGGTCCGAAGTTGAAAGCGGCGGCGATATTGATATTACCGCCTTTGGTGGGCTGACGATTACTTCGCTTCAGGAACAGCATCACCGCGAACACAAGGTCGAGAAAACAGGCCGCTTTGGCGGGATGTTCGGTGGATCCAGCTCGCGTACGGAAATCCGCGACCTGACCGAGATCAAGGGCACGGAAATCACGTCGCTTACCGATCTGACCACGCAGTCGGGATCGGATACCACCATTCGTGCCAGCCGGGTTTCGGCCGGGGGGGATTTGAACATCAGCGTCGGCAAAG
>Ga0207848_100445_pt1 | contig 15833 bp, 12 predicted proteins | sample TtaePargueraPR_10_FD_187737 | JGI IMG/M metagenome (GOLD analysis project Ga0207848, IMG submission 187737) | Aerobic enrichment media microbial communities from Bioluminiscent Bay, La Parguera, Puerto Rico - Tt and M2 (3) (SPAdes) | ecosystem: Environmental > Aquatic > Marine > Unclassified ... | reverse complement strand
CGACTTCGCCGATTTCTTCGAGATCCTTGGTCACGCGGGCAACGAGGTGACCGGTTTTCTGGTTGTCGTAAAAGCGAAAGGACAGTTTTTGCAAATGATCGAATGCACGGCGGCGCATCTCGGTTTCAATTGTGATGCCCAGCACATGCCCCCAATAGATGACAACCGCCATCAGGCCGGTATTGATCAGGTACACAATCAACAGGCCAAGGGCGGCCAGCAGGATCAGTGTCCAGTCCTGTTTCGGCAGCAAGCTATCGACAAAACCGGCAACAGCGATGGGAAAGCCCAAAGACAAGATACCGGACAAAACAGCACACCCAAAATCAAGCAGGAACAACCGTTTGTGTGGTAGATAATAGGAAAAGAATTCTTTGAGCATGCACATGCATTCCAAGGGTAACCAATATTGATATTTATATAGGAATGCGTCTCAATATCATAGATGTTATGAAGATTATCTTATAGCTAATTATATGAAAAATGGTCAGAAGATTTGCTTTTTAGCACAAGGATTGTCGGTCTTGTGTTGCTGATCGTTGTGTCCGGAAAAGGGCTAAGTATCTCGCCTGATATCGGGCTGACTAGGCTACAGAACTGGTCTGGATAATATTGTAATGCGCTGCGCTTGGTTTGCGGTCTGGATGGCAATTGTGAGGGAGCATGCGTAAATTACGCCAGCGAGCCAACTGTTCAGTAAATGCAAATTCATGTGCCTTTCCGATGTCACGAAACATCTATGTTCCGAGACTTCAAGTTGAATGCATGCCTGAAACTTAATGTTGCTTGACAGAGCTCGTCATGGAACTCGTCAACAGTCTGTTGAATGGCATTTTCTATTCCGTGTAGCTTTGGAATTCTCTGAGGAATTCATTTGAGGAAGACGTTGCATTCAGTTTTTAGGCAAGAATACTCATTGATTTTGTTCAATTATTCTCTGCCTCAAAATCTGTTTCACTTAGTGAGTGGGAGTTCGATTCTCCCCGGGGGCACCGTCGCTTTTCCAAACCCAGCCAGTTCATGGTTGGGTTTTGTCGTATCAGGCTGTTGTTTGCTCCGGATGTAAATCCAGCCCCGACACAACTCCCATTATCCGTATCAAGAATGCTGAGAGTTTCGCGTCCGCGGGCTGCGAGGCACTGTGACATTCATGGTAATCAATTGATAATCAGGTCATGATTCCGCCCGAAGTCATCACAGAAAAACAGGTTGAACACGATCGGTGAAAATTTCTTTTCCTGCCGAAATCGTTGGCTTTGAATGCTTTTCGGACGAACTAAAAGGTTGAAATATATTTCATGTTGACTCCCGAATTGGGATCAATCCAAATGAATGGTAGATATTTCGATCAATGAAATATCTACCATAAATAACATCGTGCGAACCACACCGTGTCCTGGAAAGCCCGGAAATTGGTTACGCATTAGGGAGGATAACATGAAAATCAAATCAATGCTGCTGGGAACAGCAGCAGCTGCCTTTATGACTCTCACTGCGTCTTCTGCTATGGCGCAGGACGCAAAGAAAAGTGCGTTCCAGTGTGAGCCGGGTGAACTTTACGCGATGAACGTCATGGTCAGTGGCGTTGAATACTGGTTCCCGGTTTATGAAATGTTCAAGCAGGCCGCACAGCAGATGGGGTGTGAAACGGTTTATACCGGCACCCCGGAATATGATGTGAACAAGCAGATTGCGACCTTTGAACAGGTCCTGGCGCGTCAACCAGCAGGCATCATGGTCCATCCGATGAACTCCGATCCGTTCATCGCACCGATCAACCGCGCAGTTGAACAGGGCATTGCTGTTGTGACCTTCGCAGCAGATTCTCCGAATTCAAAACGCTCGGCCTATATCACGTCGAACAATGATCGCGAAGGCGCCGCCGCGGCGGATGCCATCGCCGAAGCCATGGGTGGATCTGGCGAATATGCCGTTCTGGAAAACCCGGGGCAGGACAACCACGATCGCCGCGTTTCGGCTTTCATCGCCCGCATGGAAGAAAAATACCCGGATATGAAACTGGTTGCCCGTGCGGCGTCAAACCAGGATCCGACCAAGGCCTATAATGCCGTCCTGACCATGCATCAGGCCCACCCGAACCTTGGTGCGGTCTTCATGCCAGAAGCAAACAGTGCGTTGGGTGCTGCGCAGGCGGCCATTGAAACCAAGGCCGACATCAAGGTCATGACCGCAGACGTCAATGCCAAGATCCTCGATATGATCAAGGCGGGCGAGGTATTTGGCTCGATCAACCCGAACCAGGGCATTCAGGGCTATATGGGCTTTATTTCCCTGTTCCTTGCGGCCCATCCGGATCTGATCGATCCGATGAACGACTACGAGCGCAGCGGCACCAACCCGATGATGGTTCCCTATATCGATAACGGCTATGCGGTGGTGACTGCCGAAAATGCCGATGACTTCTATTGGGAAGCTTATCTCAAGCGTCGTGGTACCAAAGGTATTGAAGAGTAAGGCCATCAAAATCTGGTCGCCATGCCCATGGCGACCAGAGCGCCCTTCCTTTCGCTCCTCCCACATTCAATTGGTCGGAAGGAAGGGATACCCTTCTTTTATTGCAAGGCAGCCGGTTTTATGCAGCCCATTCTAGAAGTCGACGATATTCATAAATCATTCGGTCCGGTGCAGGCATTGCGCGGTGTCAAACTGTCGCTGATGCCCGGTGAAGTCCATGCCCTGATGGGCGAGAACGGTGCCGGGAAATCAACGCTGATGAATATTCTCAGTGGTGTGTTTGCCCCTGACCGGGGACGTATCCATTTCAAGGGGCGCGATATCGTTCTGCCTGATCCGGCAAAGGCACAGGCCCACGGCATCGGACTGGTGCATCAGGAAATTGCCCTGTGCCCCGATATCTCGGTTGCCGAAAACATTTTGATGGCAGCGACGAATTCGCGGACCGCATTCCTGATGAATGATCGCGAGCTGCGTGAACGCGCCAAAAAAGTTCTTGCCGATCTGGTGCCAATCCCGGTCGACGAAAAGGTCGGGAACCTGCCGATCGCAAGCCAGCAGATCGTTGAAATCGCCAAGTCCTTGACCCTTGACTGTGATGTGCTGATCTTTGACGAACCGACAGCCGCCCTTACCGATACCGAGGCCGAGGCGCTGTTTCGGATCATTGCCGACCTGAAGGCGCGCAATATCGGCATCATCTATATCAGTCATCGCATGGCTGAAATCTTCGCGATTTCGGACCGCATTACGGTATTTCGGGATGGTACTTTCATCGACACATTGATGACATCCGAAACCAGCCCAGATGAAATCGCGACCAAAATGGTCGGGCGCGAAATCCTTAATCAGTTTCCGGCAAAGAATATCGAACTTCATCATGCGACACCTTCGCTGATGTCAGTGCGTGATCTTTGTGATGACAGCTTCTTGCAAGATGTCAGCTTTGATCTGCGTAAGGGCGAGGTTCTTGGTCTTGCCGGATTGATCGGGGCGGGTCGCAGTGAACTTGCCCATGCGATCTGCGGCCTGAGCCGAAAGAAAAGCGGCACTGTCAGCATACACGACAAGCTGTTTGACATCAAAAGCTACGCCGAGAGCATTCAAAACGGTCTGGTGTATCTGTCAGAAGATCGCAAAGGATCGGGCGTGTTTCTTGATTTGTCGATTGCGGAAAATATCACGGCCCTTGATCTCAGCCATGTCAGCAGCAGGGGATTTGTACGCCAGCGCGCCGAAGAAAAACGCGCCGAGGAACTGGGGCGTCTGCTGTCGCTGCGCTGTGCAAATGTGAACCAGCCGGTCTCTGCCCTGAGCGGGGGCAATCAGCAAAAAGTGGCGATTGCCAAGATGCTTTCGGTGCATCCGGGCATCATCATTTTTGACGAACCGACACGCGGTGTTGATGTCGGCGCAAAAAGCGAGATTTACACCATCCTGCGCAATCTTGCCGATGACGGGGTCGGGGTTCTGGTCATTTCTTCGGAGATGCCCGAACTGATCGGTCTTTGCGACCGCATCCTTGTTCTGCACGAAGGCAGGATGGCAGGCGAAGTTGCAGGCGACACCATGACCGAAGAAGAAATCATGAAACTGGCATCGGGTATTTCGAGTCAGAAAGCGGTCATGACGAAAGGGGAGGCAGCGTCATGACATCGGTCAAGACACTGAAATCACAAGCCAAATCAAAAGACGAAAACCTGAAAGCGGAGATAACCCAATTGGAAAACGCGGGGCAAAGCCGAATGCTGGGAATCTTCAAGGCCCGTGAAGCCGGGCTTGTTGCCATCATCCTGATCATCTGCATCGCCATGAGCTTTGCCTCACCCTATTTCCTGACCTGGCAGAATTTCCGCGCCATGTTGCTGTCCTTCTCGATCGAGGGGATTGTCGTGGTCGGCATGACCATTCTTCTGATCGTTGGCGGGATTGATCTTTCTGTTGGCTCGGTCGTGTGTCTGGCGATGGTGATTGGCGGCAAGTTGTTCCTGATGGGGTTGGATCCCTGGACGGCCAGTATGATTGCCGTTTTGGTCTGCGGTTTCATCGGGTTCCTGATGGGGCAATGCGTGACCCGTATCGGGCTTCACTTCTTTATCGTTTCGCTTGCCTTCATGGTGATTGCGCGCGGTCTTTCGCTGCTGATCACCAAAGGGACCCCGCAGTCGCTGTTCAGCCTGCCGCCAAGCTTCAAATTCATCGGACAGGGCGACATTGCCGGCATGCCGTTTGTCATCATTCTGTTCTTTGCACTGGTGGTGTTTTTCGATCTCTTGCTGCGGCATTCCACCATCTTTCGCAAAGTCTATTACACCGGCAGCAATGAAAAAGCCGCGCTGTTCTCAGGGATCAAGACCAAACGGATCAAGATCTTCTGCTCGACACTTTGCGGGCTTTTGTCCGGTGTGGCCGGGGTTGTCTATATGGCGCGATTTGGTGCGGCGACCCCGCAATTTGGCATCGGCATGGAACTTAGCGTTATTGCCGCCGCTGTTATCGGCGGGGCCAGCCTGAACGGCGGTTCCGGCACAATCTTCGGGGCGGTGTTGGGGGCGGCACTTTTGTCGCTGGTGACAAGTTCGCTGATCCTTCTGGACGTCCCGGTTTATTGGCAGGACATCATTCGCGGTCTGATCCTTCTGGTCGCGGTATCGGCTGATCATCTGCTTAACCGTCGCAAACGCGGCGCGTCGGCCAAATCGTAATTGCGGCAGGAATAAAAAGAATGACAAACAGCACAGAATTCGAGCGACTACGCCGTTTGCACAAGGTTCTGGTGATGTTCTATCAACAGAATATCTCCCAGGCCAAGATCGCAGAAATGACCGGACTATCCCATACCACAGTCAACCGACTGGTGAAGGAAGGACAGGAACGTGGTCTGGTTGAAATCACGGTTAAATCGCCATTTGGCAGCATGCTGGATCTAGGCACCCTGATTGCTGAAATGGGGCGGATCGACAATGCGATTGTGGTCCCGGAAGTTTCAACCGATCCCAGGATCACAATCAAATCGACTGCCGATGCCGCAGCGGCTGCATTGTTTGAGAAACTCGAAGACGGCATGACGATTGCGATTTCGGGCGGTGTTGGCGTCAGCGCAATTGTCGAGGCCATGAAGCCAAAACGTAGCTATGACGTGACGGTTGTTCCCGGAACGGGCGGGGTTCAGGGAAAGTATTACACCGACGTCAATCAGGTCTCGATGGCGATGGCCGAAAAGCTTGGCGGGCGGGCACTTCAACTGCATGCACCGATTATTGCCGGATCGCGTGAAGCCCGCGATACCCTGCTTGATGAACGATCGATCCGTGATGTTTTTGACATCGCGCGCAAGGCCGACATTGCGGTGATGGGTATCGGTTCCGTGCGGGCAAGCACATCGACCTACCTTTCTCTGGATGATGATATCGATCCGGCAGAAGTCCTTGCCGCCGGGGCGAGCGGTGAATTGCTTGCGCATCTGATCAGCAAGGATGGAACTCCCTGTGACTATTCGGGTAATGACCGTGTGGTTGCCCTTACCCTCGAAGAACTGCGTCAGATCCCGCACCGTTTTGCCATTGCCAGTGGGCAACACAAGGCAGAACCGATTGCGGCCATCCTGCGCGGTGATTTCCTGACGACTTTGGCGATAGACGAGCAAACCGCCTATGCGGTCAGCGACATACTAAAAGGAGATGCCTGATGGCACAGCTTATTCGTGAAATTGGAAAATCCGGTGTATCGGCATCCGCAATCGGACTTGGGACCTGGGCCATGGGGGGCTGGATGTGGGGTGGTCACGATGACGTCAACTCCATCAAGGCCATTCAGGCATCCGTTGATGCCGGTATCACCCTGATTGATACAGCACCGGCCTATGGGCTTGGTCGTGCCGAGGAACTGGTAGGCAAGGCCATTGAAGGCCGCCGTGATCAGGTGGTGATCGCAACCAAATGCGGCATGGTCTGGGATACGGACAAGGGCAACTATTTTGTCGATGAACATGACAAGAAGATCCACCGCTATCTCGGTGCTGAGTCTGTTCGCAGCGAACTTGAAACCAGCCTGAAGCGTCTGCGTACCGATTATGTCGATCTTTACATCACCCATTGGCAGGACCCGACGACCCCGATTTCCGAAACCATGGGGGCCCTTCTTGATCTGAAAAAAGAAGGCAAGATCCGCTCGATCGGGATAAGCAACGTGAATGCCGACGAGATGAAGCAATACCTCGCGGCCGGTCAGCTCGACAGCATTCAGGAATGCTACAACATGCTCGAACGCCAGCTTGAAGATGAGCTGGTTCCGCTATGTGTCGAAAATAACGTCGCGATACTGAGCTACTCATCGATGGCGCTTGGTCTGCTTTCAGGCAAAATCGGCCCGGACCGGGTGTTTGAAGGCGACGATCTTCGTCGTGAAAACCCGAAATTCTCGGTCGAAAACCGCAAACGTGTTGCCGAATTCATGAAGGTCCTGCAACCGATTGCCGATGCGCACAATGTCCAGCCGGGCCAGATCGTGATTGCTTGGACCATTGCACAAAAGGGCATAACCTTCTCGCTTTGCGGGGCGCGCAATGCCCAGCAGGCAGCGGAAAATGCAAAGGCTGGTGAAATCGTCCTGGGTGCCGACGAACTGGCCATCATTGATAAGGCCATATCAGCCCACCTTGGCCCTGTTGCGCGCGCCGCCTGATTGATCATGAGATGACACAAAATTCTCAGGATAAAGTCATCCCGAAACGGGCCACTGTCGTGGTGGTCGGGGGCGGGATCAACGGAATAAGTGTGTTCCGTGATCTTGCCCTGCAGGGGGTAGATGTTGTTTTGCTTGAACAGAGGGATTTCTGTTCCGGTGCAAGTGCGGCACTTTCACGCATGGTCCATGGCGGGTTGCGCTATCTGGAAAATGGTGAGTTTCGCCTTGTCCGGCAGTCCTTGCAGGAACGTGACTTCCTGCTGCGCAATGCACCGCATTATGTCTTTCCGCTGCCAACACTTGTGCCGATTTTCGATACGGTTCATGGCTCGCTTGCATCCTTAAAGCGCTTCATCGGGTTGCGAAGCGGACCGTCGCGGCGATCGGCAATCATGATCAAGATCGGCCTGATGCTTTATGACTGGTTGTCGCGCAAAAGCCGCACCATGCCAGCGCATCGGTTTATCTCGCGCAAGAAACTTCAAACCATGGCACCGGATCTTTCACAGGATGCGAAGTTTGGTGCGATCTATTACGACGCCTGGGTGAAGTACCCCGAACGGCTGGGTGTCGAAATGATCCTCGATACCGAGCAGGCCTGCCCGAATGCCAGCGCGCATTCCTATATCGGTGTTGAAAAGGTCGACGGTGGCGAACTCCATTGGTGCGACCGTTTGACTGGCGAAACCGGAACGATTACGCCCGATCTTGTGGTGAATGCCACTGGTGCTTGGGTCGATTTCACCAATCTTGCCCTATCGGGTGGTCAGGAAAACGACACCCCGCGCTTTGTGCGCGGGACCAAGGGATCGCATCTGATGATCCGCAATGCAAAGTTGGCCAGCGCCCTTGGCGATCAGATGGTCTATTACGAGAATGCGGATGGCCGAATTTGCATTGCCTTTAACTATCTTGGTGTGTCGCTTGTCGGGTCAACCGACATCCTGATCGATGATCCGGAACTTGCCCGCTGCGAGGAAAGCGAAAAGGACTACATGCTCGGCGCCTTGCGCTTTGTGTTTCCGGAAATCGAGATCGCGCGTGACGATATTGTTCATGTCTTTACCGGTGTCAGACCGCTTCCAGTCAGTGACGCGGATGCAACCGGCCGCATCAGCCGCGATCATTCACACCGCGAACAGGAAGCCAATGAAAAGCGTGATTTCCCGGTCATCAGTCTGATTGGGGGCAAATGGACCACCTTCCGGGTGTTTGGCGAAGAAATCGCCGATGTTGTTTTGCGGCGGCTGGGGCGGAACCGTGTTTGCGATACCCGTCGTCTGAAGATCGGCGGTGGGCGTGATTTTCCCAACTCCGAAAGCGATCTTGATGACTGGATCGGCGCGGAACTGATCGATCTTGCTGTTGATCGCCCAACAGTTGAACGTCTTGCCGAAAGGTATGGCAGCCGAGCACGCGATATTGCGAAGTTCTGTCAGGCCGAACCGGATGGCCCGCTTGTCGCAGCGGAAACCTATTCGCGCCGCGAGATCGAATTCCTGATCCGCAACGAAAAGGTTCGAAGCCTTTCCGACATCCTGTTGCGCCGTACGGGTATCGGTTTGGAAGGCGGGATCACCCCCAATTTGATCGAGGAAATCGGAACGCTGATGTCTGGCGTTCTGGGCTGGTCAGCAGCCGAACTTGATCATCACACCCAATTGCTGCGCGAAGAGCTCGGCAAAAAACACAGTATTGTCTGAAAAAATAACCGGAAATTCCGGTCAGAGGAGGAAACATGTATCTATCAAAAAAAGTGCGCCTGAATCGTTTGATGAAAAACGGTCGCTGTCTCGATGTTGCGATTGACCACGGCGTCTGCAACGAGCCGAGCTTTATGGTGGGTCTCGAGGATATCCAGTCAGTCGTCAACACTTTGGTTGATGCCCGTCCCGATGCCATCCAGATGAATTACGGGCAGTCCGATCTTTTGCAAACCCTTCCGGGTGAAAACCGGCCGGCTCTGGTGATGCGTGTTGATATGGGCAACCCCTATAACAAGGAACGCCATCGTTCGATGTGGGCGGTGATGCAGAATGAAACCGATCCGATCTTGCCGGCTTTGCGGATGGATGCGGCTTGTGTCGTGGTCAATCTTTTCATGTTGCCAGATGAACCTGATCTTTTCCGTCAATGCGTTAAGAACATTTCGAAGCTTGGCAATGACTGCGAAAAATATGGCATGCCGCTGATGATCGAGCCACTTGTCATGCAGCCAAACAGTGAACGTGGCGGTTATCTCGTCGACGGGGATACCGAAAAGGTCACAACGCTGGTAAGGCTGGCCCGTGAAATGGGTGCCGATATCATCAAGGCCGATCCGACCGATGATCCCGATGATTTCCATCATGTTGTGCAAGCAGCCCGTTGCCCGGTTCTTGTGCGCGGTGGTGGCAAGGCCGATCTCAGAACCGTGTTTGATAATTCAGCGGCCCTGATGGCACAGGGGGCGCATGGCATGGTCTATGGGCGCAACATTTATCAGCATGACAATCCAAAGGCGGTTGTCGCGGCCCTGATGGCGATGATCCATGATCAGGCAGACGGCGCCAAAGCATGGGATATCTATCTTGGGCTCAAAGGATAGAACCATGGGACGTTATTTTCTTGGAATTGATGCGGGCAATACGGTCGTCAAAACCGTATTGTTCGATGCCAACGGGCGCGAAATTGCCCATGCCTCGCGGGAGGCTGTTTCGCGCTGCCCGGCACCGGGATTTGTTGAACGCGATATTGATCAGATGCGCCATGACCTCTTTGAGGTGGTGGCAAAGGTCATCGACAAATCAGGCGTTGATACCTCCGATATCGCTGCCATCGGCAGTGCCGGACATGGTAACGGGCTGTATTTGCTTGGTGCCGGTGGCAAGGCCCTTCTGGGAATTCAATCGCTTGATACACGTGCCAATGCGCTGGTGGATAAGCTTGCGTCCGATGGGGTGGGGGACATCACTTATCCGATTTCCGGACAACGTCCATGGGTGTCACAAACACCAACCTTGCTGGCATGGATCAAGCGTGAACGCCCGGAAATGTACGACGCAACGCAGTCGGTCTTGCTGTGCAAGGATATCGTGACACATGCGCTTACTAACGAACTGGTGACGGACATTTCCGACATGGGCGGATGTGGCATGCTGCGCATGCCAGAGAACGTCTATGATGACGAACTGCTTGATGCATTCGGCATTCTGGATGCCCGGCAAAAGCTTCCGCGTCTTGCCCATCCAAGCGAGGTTGTTGGTCACGTGACAGCCGATGTTGCGGTCAAAACCGGTCTTCGTGCCGGCACGCCGGTTGTGGCCGGCTTCTTTGACGTGATCGCAAGTGCCCTTGGTTCGGGTGTTGCACGGCCGGGACAGGCATCGATGATCGTCGGCACCTGGAGCATCAATCAGATCATTGTCGAAAATGTCGATTTCCAGAACGAGAACGAGATTTTCATGTCCTCGGGCTATGCGGATCGCCGGTTCATGTCGATCGAAAGTTCGGCGACGTCGGCCGTTAATCTGGAATGGCTGGTGCGTGAATATCTTGAACATGATGCCGAAGTGGCAGCGGGAAAATCCCCCTTTGATCTTGCCAACGAACTGGTCGCCAAAAGCACCTTTGGTCTCGATGGGCCCTATTACCATCCATACCTTTATGGTGCGCCGTGCAACGGCACCGCGCGTGCGGGATTTTTTGGCGTTGGTGGATGGCACGGACGTGCTGATATGTTGCGCGCCATTTACGAAGGGGTGACCTTTGCCCATCTGCAGCATTTGAACAAACTGCGTGCAACCGGGGCACGGTTTGACAAGATCATTCTGTCCGGTGGTGGGGCGCGGAGCCCAATCTGGCCCCAGATCATCGCCGATATTCTTGAGCTGCCGCTCAGTGTGGCAAAATGTCAGGAAACCGGTGCATTGGGGGCGGCGATGGCAGCGGCCGTCGGGGTTGGCATGTATCACGGTTATGAACAGGCCGCCGACAACATGGTTTCGATGGACCGCCATTACAGCCCGAACCCGGATGCCAGCGAGATTTATCGCAAACGCTTTGCGATGTGGCATGACCTTGAAAAGGCGATGTTGCCGTTCTGGGCGCGGTTCGCGGCAGTGAATTCTTGATGGTCGTCTCTGCGCCCTGTCATGCGATGGCGTGACAGGGCGCAGGCGACTGGTTGCCTATCCGCGTGCCTTGCAACAGGCCAGTGTGACACGGCTCCATTCGATTACCTGCGCCAGGCATTTCTCATAGCGGCTGGTTTGATCGGGTGAAAGTCGATCCGCCAGTTCTGCCCAAAGTGCCACGCCATAGGTTGCCGCGCTGATTTGCATATAATCTTGGGCATACTGCTCTGGCGTGTCACTGGCGATGATTTCTGATGTCATCTGTTGCCAGTATGCCAAAAGTTGCTTTGCCAGCTCGGCATCACCGCGGGTGCCCGCGATCAGGTCGCTGATCAGGGCCTCGAACGCCTTGGCACTTGCGCCGTCCTTGTGCCGGGTCAAACGACCGGCAAGGGTCAGGGCATGAATGCCGTTTGTGCCTTCGTAAATCTGGCAGATGCGCGCATCGCGTAGCGTTTGCTCGACCCGGTATTCGCGCAAATAGCCATACCCGCCAAGGACCTGAATGCCGATCTGGGCGGCTTCAACACCGGCATCGGTACAGAACGATTTGCAAATCGGGGTCAGAAATTCGATCAGATCGGAATTTATGCCCGTCTCCATCAACGCAAAGGTCTTATAGGCCATCAACCTGCCGGTCATCGCCAGCATGTCCTGGCGGGCCAGCATGCGGGCAACGTCGTGATGCTGATCGATGGAAATCGGTTGACCGGTATTTCGGTCGCGGCCCTGCTTGCGCTCCGCGGCATAGCTTTGGGCGATGTGATGGGCACGCGTGGCATGTGCCACCCCCTGCAAGGCGACATCAAGGCGGGCATGGTTCATCATGGTAAACATGCACATTAACCCCTTGCCAACCGGGCCAATCGGCGTGGCGGTTGCGCCATCAAACGCCAGTTGGCAGGTGGGTGACGCATGCAAACCCATCTTTTCTTCGATCCGGGTGACCGTGATAGCGTTGCGTTCCTTGTCGCCAATATCGGACCGGCACAGAAACAGCGTCAGCCCCCGAACCCCGTCTTCGCGGGTACCTGTCCGCGCCAGCACCAGATGCACGATTTCGTCGCTCAGATCCTGATCCCCGCCAGAGATAAAGATCTTCTCCCCGGTCAGAACCCAACTGCCATCGTCCTGCTGGCTTGCGACCGTGCGGATATCCGAAAGGTCTGAACCTGCTTGCGGTTCGGTCAGGCACATGGTGGCAAGATGTCTGCCCGATACCAGTTTTGGAAGCCATGTCTGGCGTTGGTCATCGGTGCCAAATTGTGCAATCAGTCTGGCAGCACCGGGGACAAGTCCTGTGACCATCTGAAACGAATGACAGGCCCCAGCCAGTATTTCGCTGATCGCGCCACAGACGGTGGCCGGGGCACCCTGACCACCAAATTCCTCGGCCACTGAAATCGACTGCCAACCCTGTTCGACATAGGCCTGATAGGCGTTACTGAAACCCGATGGCATCCGGACCCGGCCATCTTCGATCCGGCAGCCTTCCTGATCGCCCGGCTCGTCAATCAGGGCGATGACGTCTTCGGCAAAGCGGGCAAAATGATCCAGAATTTCGCGGGTGATTTCCGCATCAAACCCGTGATCTGCAGCACCGTTTTCATCGCCGGTCACTGACAGGGCAAACAGAATATCGTCAATCGGGGCTTTGAAGGGGATCACGACGGCGTCTCTTAAGCTTGCGTTTCCTGATGGAGTGTCAGGCGGATAACCTTGTCTTCTGACAAGGCGGCCTTGACCGCATCGGGCACGGCAACCGCAACCAGACTTGCCGGGTTGTCCGGGTTGGCGCGGCCCCAGACGCGGGTTTGCGATCCTTCAAGCAAGGTGGTTTCACCCAGCGTAAAGCGATGGGAAAGATCGAACGATTTGCCGCCCCAGCGTGATACTTCGACGTGATGCACGATCAGATCCCCGACCCGGGCAGGCGACATAAAGCTGGCATCACCACGCACCAGAGGCGTTCCGCGAAAATCGGCATCCTTTGCGATCATGGTGGCAAGGTCGAACCCGGCAACTGACAACAAGGCCAGAAGGCCGCCTTCCATCCAGTCATAAAAGTTCGGGTTATAAACAATCCGGGCCGGATCGCAGTGACCCCATTCAACACGGATTTCACGGGACAGTCGCAACATGGAACCTTACCTGATCTAAGCGTTATTTGACCTGCTGAATATGGATCAGCATCTCTACAAGGTGCGCGCGTTCATCGGGATCGAACCCTTCGAGAAGCTTGTCTTCATGCTTTTGAACCGCACGGCTGGCCTCAAGGAAAAGCTCAATCCCCTTGGCGGTGGTGCGCAGCGCATAGACACGACGATCGGTTGGCACCTTGTTGCGCACGATTAATCCGCGCGCCTGAAGTTCATCGACCATGACGACAATGTTCGACCGTTCCATGGCAAGGGCGCGTGCCAGATCGGTCTGACTGATGTCTGGGTTTTCATTGATGATGGCAAGCGCACTATAGGTCGTCGGCTTCAGATCAAGATGCGTCAGGCTGGCGACAAAATCGCTATGGATCGACATATAGGCGCGCTTGAGGTTATAGCCGACAAAGCCGCGCAGTGGACTGTCCGGCGACAATCCCGCAATACCGGTATCCGTATCGTTTTTCTTCTTTTTGTTCGCTTGCAACGGTGTCTCCATCTTTTTGGACGCGGCTATCCTGTGACGATATCCACCAGCCAGAATGTCAGTACCGGGAACGCGACAATGATCGCGATGCGCAGGCACTCGACCAGCAGGAACGGCACCGCCCCGCGGAAAATCTTGCGGGTCGGAATATCGGGTGCCATCGCCGATATCATAAACAGATTAAGCCCGACCGGGGGCGTGATCATCCCCAGTTCAACAACAATCAGGGTGATGATACCAAACCACAGCGCCTGATGGGTCGGATCCATCCCGAAATCCATCGCCATGAAGGCCGGGAAAAACACCGGCACGGTCAAAAGGATCATCGACAGGCTGTCCATGATGCACCCCATGACGATGTAAAACAGGATCACCACCATCAAAACCGTCATCGGCGCGATCCCGGCCGTGCCGACCCACTCGGCGGCCATGGTCGGCACCCGCGTCAGGGCAAGCGCGACATTGAAAAGATCCGCACCAAAAATGATGGCAAAGATCATCGCCGTGGTCCCGGCAGTCTCAATCACGCATTCAAAAAGGCCCTTGATCGACAGGCTGCGCATCAGAAAGCCGGTCAGCGCAATTAGCACCACACCAACAGATGCCCCTTCGGCCGGGGTGAAGACACCGCCATAAATCCCGCCCAGAACGGCAATGAAAACAAGCGCAACATGCCAGATCCCGCCAAGCGACCTGATGCGTTCGCGCATCGGAAGTCCCGCGTGGGCTGGGCCTTCTTCGGGGAACAGGCGAACATAAACGCCAATCGCCAGGATAAAGCCAAGCACGGCCAGAAGCCCCGGAATGGTCGCGGCCAGGAACAGTTTGACGATGTTTTGTTCGGTCAGAAGCGCGTAAATGATCAAAACCACCGACGGCGGGATCAGAATGCCAAGTGTGCCGCCCGCGGCAAGTGTTCCGGCCCCAAGCGCGCCGGAATATCCGTGGCGCCGCATTTCGGGCAAGGCCACCCGGCCCATGGTGGTTGCGGTCGCAATCGAGGACCCGCAAATCGACCCAAACGCCGCACAGCCGGCAACCGATGCCATAGCAAGTCCACCCCGCCAATGACCAAGCCAGGCATTGGATGCGGTAAAGATTGCGCGGCTGATCCCGGTTCTGGTGGCAATCTGCCCCATCAGGATGAATAACGGAATGACAGCAAGGTCATAGGAAATGTATTTATCGACAATCGCGGTCTTGAGATAGGCCGACAGCGGCAACCATCCCGACAGGACCACATATCCGCCCGCCCCGACAACGGCCATCGCCAACGCAATCGGCATGCGCAGGAAAATAAGCGCCAGCAGGACGACGACCATAATGATGCTGATTTCAACCGGGCTCATTGTGGGGCATCCGTTTGCGATGGGGTGGTTGGGCGAACAAACTGTTCGACGACGTTCGACAACGCGGTCAGGGCTGAAAGCCCAAGTCCGAACAGTGCGAAGCCGTAGATAATCCAGGTGGGCATTCTCAAAAGCATGCTGCGGTCGTTATAATCAAACATATCAATCAGGCCGTATGCGACCCGCCAGGAAATAATCACCCAGCCACAACAGAACAGGATCTCCCAGAGTTGATCCAGAATGGTGCGGGTGCGTTGGGGGAAGGCCATGCTGAAAATGTCGACCATGACGTGGTTGCCCTTGCGTTGGCACAACGGCAAAAACAGAAACGCGGCAATCCCGCATCCCATTTCGACAATTTCAAAGTCACCACGAATGCCGCCAATGCCGATATATCGCATCGTCACTGACAGGGTCACTGTCACGGCGACAGCAAGCATGACGGCACCCGCAACGGCAGCGGATACAATGCAGGCACGATCAACAAACTGACCAAGAAAATGAATGGGCGCAGCGCGATTGCCGCGCCCATTGTGATCACGGGTGGCTCCTGACATGTCAGGCG
>Ga0207848_100444_pt1 | contig 15914 bp, 17 predicted proteins | sample TtaePargueraPR_10_FD_187737 | JGI IMG/M metagenome (GOLD analysis project Ga0207848, IMG submission 187737) | Aerobic enrichment media microbial communities from Bioluminiscent Bay, La Parguera, Puerto Rico - Tt and M2 (3) (SPAdes) | ecosystem: Environmental > Aquatic > Marine > Unclassified ... | reverse complement strand
ATGAAGGTTTCAGGAATCTGGATTGGAGAGATCGATGGGCGACGACACCCGGCTTAACCCGCGTCACAACAAGGCCGAAGTTTTTGCGCGCCTGCGCGACGCGCACGCCCGCGAAGTGACCGAAGATTACGTCGAAATGATCGGTGATTTGATAGCAGAAGAAGGCGAGGCGCGCTCAGTCGCACTTGCCGAACGTTTTGGCGTGACAGCCGCCACGGTCAATAACACCATCAAGCGCCTGGAACGCGACGGCTACGTCACCTCACGTCCCTACCGCTCGATCTTCCTGACAGAAAAAGGCGAGACGCTCGCCAAAAAATGTCGCGAACGCCACCAGATCGTCTATAACTTCTTGGTGTCGATTGGTGTGGATCCACAGGTCGCCGAGTTTGATGCCGAGGGTATTGAACATCATGTGAGTGAGGAGACTTTGAGGGTGTTTGCTCAAGTAATCAAACCGTAATCAAGAGTTTAGGTGTTTGGTCTCCACGTTGATGCAACAGATGAGGCGGGTATTTAACGGTCATTTTGGTGCTACTGGATTGCACTGGGCCATCCTCGGGGGGGTTGTATAGTGCAGCGCGTTGAAGAAATATGGTGGTTTGTTGTACAGCTCTGGGTTGCTTGCAGGCGCTGGTATGCGTAAACATAATTGTTAAATATTCAGGAAAGGTGATGTCTCCGCTAGGGCACACGACTAATCGTTTAAGACCACTGTTTTTTTTCGAGCATAAAATTTTGACTTAGTGTAGGACAGACAACACAACTTTCATAAGGTAATCTGATGCGCATTGTTCTTCCTACGTGCGGGGTTGGTGGGCGATTTCGCCGTGAGGATTACTCTATAACAAGCTGGCAGCCAAAATCGATAGTAAGCCTATTATTGTACACGCTATCGCACTGTTTTCCAGAGAAGGCGAATTCATCTTCATATATCATTAGTATGAACATTGAGTATCTGAAATCCTTCTTGCTGATTGATCTCCCGTGACCTTATCGTGTTCAGTTCATATGCTGAAGCATTTTGCTTTTAATCTGAAACATAGCCGACAGCCTTATAGAATTTCCAGCATTCGTCTGGTTCGAAGATGTCGCATATATTCCCAACGGCCTTGATAAGATCATCATGTGTTCTGGCGCCGATGCGTCTGAGATGAGCCTTGAGTTTCGAGAAGGCTTGCTCAATCGGGTTTAGGTCCGGACTGTAAGGGGGCTAGCAAGACGCACTGCCGTGCTCGCAGAAACGCCGAATACAACCGCCGCAGCACGCGCTGAATGGCTCTTCTCTATGTATCTAACGATCGGTTCCCGAAGATCAAAAGAGTACGGTTTGCCAATGAAAAACCTCCTGACGGAAGTGAATCACATAAATGCCCCAAGAGGAATCCCTTCAATCATTCTTAATTAAACGCAAACCGCTTGAGCCGTGATCAAGCTGCCGACTCTTTGCCACCTTTTTAAAAAGTCTTGGGCGTGGAGACATTTATCCCGATGGGGTTGACGGTGGGGCGCAAGGCGTCAGCTTCAAGAAATTCTTACCAGCGGCTTGGAGAATATCTGGGGTGCGGACTGAGAATTATCGGCAACCGAGATATTGCTAAAACTAATTGTGGTGTGCTGTTTCGTGGTGGTGCAACGATTGAACGTTCATTGCGTAATTAAGAACTCTAGAAGTTTCCTAGGATATTTAGATAGTATTTTTAACATATTTGTTTTCAACCCGTTCTCACGACAAGCGCACATAACCTCACGGTTCAGTAATATTTTTGATCGCCACCCATTAGTGCTAACGCCACCTGTTTGCATAAGCACCAAGACTTCGGGCCGATGCTGATAACGTAGGTTCTGACCATGAAACGCTCGTATGATGTATTCAAAATCTCCTGCGATCTTATAATAAGTCTTGAAGTGCCCTACTCGTTCAACGACGGAACGGCTTAAAAACAAAGCTGGATGTGGGGGCATCCAGCCCCAGCTAAGTAGACTTGGGCGAAAGCGTTTCGAAGAATAGCGTCTTATTATGCGCATTGGGTTCTGTTTGCGGAAAAAACCAACATCACCAGTCACGGCGTCCAGCTGTTGATTGTCCATCTGCAATGCAACTTGCGAAAGGACTTGCGAGTGTGAATATCGATCATCGGCATTTAAAAAACAAATAATATCACCTCTAGCAAGGTCGAGCCCCTTATTCATAGCATCGTAAATGCCGTTGTCAGGCTCACTAATTACATGAGCAAGCTGGTGACGGTAACGTTCAATTATGGTCATAGATCCGTCGGTTGAATACCCATCAATGACAATGTGTTCGACATGTGGCCAATCTTGAGCCGATACAGAATGCAACGATTGTTCAAGCGTTGTTGCGTTGTTAAAGCAGACAGTTATCACCGATATTTTCATCTGTTCAATTTCGAACGGTAGTTAATGCCCCGCAGCACATAATTGAAATGACCATAACGTAATGTCAGCAAAAGGCGCCGAATTTGGTAAAGAACTTTTTGCCATTGAGGAAGGGCGCGTCCCTCAAGAACTGCCTGATGCTCTTTGTTAAACATTGATCGATGGCGACTTGTCTTGGTTGCTTCGTGATAACGAAGTGCGCCCCAAAGTAAAGGCACATGTTGAGCGCAGTTCATATCCTTTAACACGCGTAAAAACCACTCATAGTCAAAGGAGTAATGTAGCGTCTCGTCTAGCCATCCTATCCGTTCGTGCAGGCTTTTCCGCCAGAACGCTGACTGGTTGGCTAATACCATGCCTTCAGCCAGAACAGAAGCGTATGTAGGGCGTACATAGCGTAGATCTCTGATAGGTCTGTCCTGCGCGTCAATCAACAGCATATCGCCAACAATCAATTTAGCTTGTGCCCAGCGATTTGCTGCGTTGGCCAATTGCGCAAAAGTTCCAGGCAAATACACATCATCAGAATTTTGCCAGGCAACCCACTCTCCGGTCGCTCGTTTCAACCCTTTATTTATAGCATGAGACTGTCCGTTGTCTGGCTCACTAACCCACCAATCCAGTTGGTCTGCGTATTTGCGGATAATCTCGATGCTGCCATCGGTAGAGCCCCCATCAACAATAAAATATTCGAGATTTGGGTAGCCCTGGTTGAGCACGGAGAGAATAGTCCGTTCAAGGAATTCAGCTTGGTTAAAGCTGGGGGTTACAACAGTAATACGAGGGAACTCAGACATGAGGTGTTCTCTCTTTGGTTTCTGACCGTAAGCGCGCAGCAACACCTACCAGCAACCAAGTACCGGTTGCCATGAAGTAGGTTCCATAAAACTGGTTAGATACAAAAAATACGGTAAATAATGCGAGGGCAAAAGAGTATGCACTTAAATGTCCAGAATACTTCATTAAGATGAGTGGTTTCAATAAGGTGATTGTGGCCAATATGAAAAGTCCAAGTTGTAGACTGCCGCCAAGTAATCCTAATTCAGCAAAGCCTTGAAGGACGATGTTGTGTGGATACCAACCTGGCCCAGTGCATGAACAATCACCAAATCGACCAGCCCCGATACCCCAAAGGGGATTCTCAATAAAGATCGCTGCTGCTTCACGGTACATTACCCAGCGGATAGCGACTGAATTAACACTCTCTTGAAAGGGTTGACAAACAGAAGTTCCTAGAATAGGGCAAGTATCTTTCGCCGTAGGGATTGGAGAAGCTAGCACAGGAGAAGTGTTTAGTATTGTTGTGTAAAAAGAAGAAGTCGGCATTAAAAAAATAGTAAGTGAAATTACAGAAAACACATACGTTGCAAGTGCAAATCGCAGAATCGGTTTTCCTCCGCGTACCGATGACGTCACGAGTACTATACTTGCTAGTCCAGCAAGTACCCAGCCGCGTGCCATAACCCAGACGAGCAGGATTGAAAAGCAGCCGATGAAAATCAAGAACACAATCTTCATCAAACGAGCCATCTCTTTTCTTGAAACCAAGGTTGACAAAAAGATAGTATAAGTTGCAAGTAGTGCTATTGTTAAGACTTTACCCGCAAGTAGTGGCCCATGATCAAGTCCAAAAATCGGCAACCGTGATGGGCGTTCAATAACTATAAAATGATCAATTAATAGCATTGGTAGAATAACTAAACCAGAAAAAATAGCCATATAGGAAAGTTTTTCTAAGTCTTTCAGGCTCATCATCCGCCCGATAACATAAGGTGTTACCATAAGGAAAGGAACAAAGCGGAGGTATTTCCAAACGGCACCATGGTTGTCTGGTCCTGGAAAAGTGGTAGCGCTCATCAAAACTATGACAATGAATAGGGTAAAACCAGTATCAATTTTATTTAGATTGAGAGGCAAACCTATTCGAATGCGTGCGACAGTTAGATACCATGCTATTGGGAGGCTATAGACAGTGATCGTTGCAATCTTAGGCCATGGCAAAGACAGAAAATAGGCTATGCCCATAGCAAAAGTTAGGCCCCAAAGTAGCCATATAGCAGGAAATGCGGGACTCATTTGCGAAAGAACAAGCCGTCCCATTGCAGGGTGCGGCCAGATGATGGGTCAATAAAGGCAGGTTCTAGTGACCATAAAGCAAATCCCGCAGCTTCCAGTCGACTAACAAAGTCGAGCCATAGATGCTGTCTTTCATATAATTGTACCAAGGATAGTTCTATTTGAACGCCCGTAACTTTGGGTAGAGTTTCCGTTGCTCCATCAAGAACCTGCCATTCATAACCTTGCGTGTCGATCTTAAGAAATGGTGATTTAGCGTGTTCAAGATAGGAAGGGATGATAGTATCTAGAGGCATGAGCAATGCGCTTTCAAGTCCTATGTATGTGGAAGTTGGAGCTGCACTGCTATGCGTTGAAAGCATTGGAAGGATTGAGCTGCTTACCGAGTTGCCCGAAATATTCATGTCTATTTCTTCTTGGCGATCACCAATGGCGCATCTTGAGTGCACATGCCACGCAGGGTCATCTTTACTGGCATCCAGCAGTCGCGTATGTGCAGAACTCAGTGGTTCAAAAGAAACAATTTGATTAGTGTAACCACCGGACCGCAATGTCTTCGCGAACTGCCCGTTGTTGGCACCAATATCAATAACTAAATCAATATCGAAAAAGTGTAAGGATTTAGTCAAGCGAGCCAATGATGACGAACTGGGATTGAAACGGCGCACTTCAATTCCCAAAACATTTAGCGATCGCCGGATGGTTTTTTTCGTTTTGGTAAACAAATTTATCACTTTCAATCAAATTAGAGATCTGTATACTTCAACAGTATTAGCTGCGCAGCTATCCCACGAAAAGCATTTAAGGTGTTTATAGCCCTCTAAAGTCATCGAGTTTCGGTAATCTATTGAGCTTAAAACTCTATTAATGGCAGAGCGCATTGAGGCAAGGTTTCTTGGGTCAAAGTATTCCCCTGCCTTGCCTACAACTTCCGGGATTGAACTTACATTGCTACAAATGACCGGACATCCATAAGACATAGCTTCTAGGGGAGGGATGCCGAACCCCTCGTATAGGGAAGGATAAATAAAAGCTATGGCATTCTGGTAAAGGGTGGCTAAAAGTTGGTCATCACCTGTAAGTTGGATGATTCTTTTTTTAGGGATGTTTAAGTTTTCTATCATCTTTAGCTCGTGTATATTAAAGCTTCCGCCACCGAAGCAAACTAAAGAAAACTCATCTTTCAGTTCAGGAGAAGTACCATAAACTTCAAGGAACGCCGAAAAATTCTTATACCCTCTTCTGTTCCCTACATAAAGTAAATAGGGGCTATCGATAAACGAAGATGACTTTTGTCCGGAATTAATTCGCGAATCCATTAAGTTAAAGCCATGATGGATGACTGAAGTCTTCGAATATGGCAAGTCCATAATATTTAAGACATCTTTTCGGGTGGACTCAGAAACACAAATCACATGGTCAGCACGAGCAGCAGCTTTGGCCTTGTATCGAGCCGTTTTATCTGCGTTTGGAAAACTATCAGGAAACTTTTCATGGATCATGTCATGAATCGTAATGACGCGTCGCAGATTGCGGGATCCAAGCTTATACGGTGAAAAGTATGTTTCATGTAATATATCTGGAGTGCTCAACCTCACCATGCAGTCACCTAAAAGCAAGCTAAATGCTCGTGATGCGAAATCAGCATAATTATTTCGTAAATATTTACGGAAAAAATTAGTGGCAGGGGAAGGAAAACCAGAGACAATGTCTGAGGGGAGGTGCTCAATGTATGCATTGATATGCATCGGCGCAGTAATAGAAACATCCATCCCTTCCATTCTCGCGATACGGGATGCAATTTCACAAAAATACCGGGATACACCACCATAAGTCTGTGCGCCAAATATTTGCGAGTCGTAAGTAATTTTCATGATTTCTAGGCATTTATCTCAATGTTTTCGGCCGAGTATAGATAGATGGTCGGTCATCGTTTTTGAGCCCAGGCGACGGCGGACCCACCAAGGGGCAAAGCGTGATGCCCATCGACCTGTAACTATTCTCAAAAGATTCTCATTAAGCTCTAACTTGGAGAAAATGTGAAGTCCATTTGCACTGAAGAACTTTAAACCTAGTTGTTTGCCCAAAATTTCCAACGTACGCTTCTGGAAGAAGCCAATATGCTGTCCGGTCGGAAACGCGTAGTACCACCATGCCTCAGGTTTTGGGGGGGGGCCTTCGTATAGCTCTGTGCTGAATACAAAGGTATGAGCTCCTGATGTAGCCATAGTTTCTTTTATAAAAGAAACTGGATCAATCAAGTGTTCTAGTACTTCCATTGCTGTAACTACGCTGCATTCTCCAAGTTCTCTTTTATATTCAAAACCGCGTGCTAGTAAGTTATCACAATATTTATCTATCCAATAAAAATCAAAGCCCAGATCGCGCATTAGTCGAGTTAGCATGCCGTAGCCGCCCGCTATATCCAAGTGCTTCCCTCTCCCGCTGTTGCCGAGTGACCAATACAATACTCCTGACAGTTTGCATGCAATTGAGATGTTTCTCATCACAAGTCCGGTATCCGCGTCGACAATCGCACTTGAATAAGCTTCTTCAAGCCAATGTGGCTCTTGTGCCTGCAAAAAACCACAGGAGCCGCATACTTGGTACTGGGCTATATATTTCTCTAGGACTTTTGCTTGGAAGCAGGGGGCCATTGATCCTGAGCAGATCGGACATATCATATTTTGAGCCTGTAGCAGTTTAAGCGTTATCGAAGATAGCCAGCGAGTTTATTTATCACACGTTTAACCAAAGGTACACGGAAGCATTTGAATTCACTGAAGCGGTCAGCTTGTGTATTTTTGACAACTCCGATGGGGTGTTTTAGAGGAAACGTCATTGGCTGTCGAGCTAGGTTTTCCAATTCACTTGCTCCAGTTGTATGGGTTGCATCGGCATCGAAACCAATGTTGGAGATTAAGTTGCATGAGGGCATAATACTTACTCGGCCTTCGAGCCAATTAGCGAAAGTCCATTGGTAGGCCCAGCTGTCAATTTCACCATTGTATAGGCGCTCGAAAATTTTGTACCAGTAATGAGTCTCTCGTGGGTTGCCAACCATATCGGCTAACCAGCCCTCATCTCTAATCCTTGGCCAAGTCGACATAGATACATCGTAGCTTTTAACCCACCTATCTCGCCAGGTTGCCCATCCCCAAATGTGAACGTATTTCGAAAAGTAGTAACTATCGTTGTTCCGGGTTCGACCAAATTGGAAATTGTCGCCGCTTATAAGCCCGACACGCTGATCGTGCCTATATCGATCAAGTAGTTCTTGGCAGTACCTAAAGAAAGTAGGGTCAGGTAAGCAGTCGTCCTCAAGGATGATTGCTTCTTCAACCTGCTCAAAAACCCAATCAATGCCACTAGATACTCGCTTTTTGCAGCCTAGATTGCATTCTGAAAAATTTGTTAGAACCTCGCAATCCCAATCAACGCGATCAATGATAGCTCGTGTGGTTGCACAAGTTGCCGCTTCACCCGTTTTGTTTTCCCTCGGCCCATCTGCTATTACAAGTAATTTGGGCGGGCGGGCACTTGCTATTTCGGCAAATACACGCTCTGTGGTATGCGGTCGGTTGAAAATGATAAACGCTACTGGTGTAGTAAGCTGAAAATCAGGCATTCAGCATCTCCCGTTTCCTTGAAATAAAAAAAATTGCGGTACCGTCTACTTTAAAGTTTATCGTTGATGCGTATGTTTTTAAGTTGGTCTTTCCATATATGCATAGCGTTATAACAGACGTAAGAGTGAAGCCGCTCTAAATATCCTTCCTCCTCACTCACCATTTAAGCATTAAAAAAAAGAATTCGCATATTTATGCACTATGCCATGTTTTAAAATGTTTACTTTGATATTTATATTAATATAATATATTTTTTTATTATGATATTCTACGGAGGGCGGTTGAAGTTTAGTAAGCGTATCGATCAAATTCTCCACTTAACCTTCTTAATCTTCTGGTGTTTCTAGCGTACTGCTGTTGGACAGCCCTATTAGCTTGCGTTTGGCTAGAGCCTTTCGATCTACGAAGAAGGTTGTGTTTACGGTTTTTGAATATACTACATAACCTTTAGAATGTAGAAATTGCACTAATGGATTTGATAACAAGTCCTCAACTGATGAGCGAAGGGTCTCTGCCAGGACAACCTGTGGTCGGAATTTTTCCCAATCGTTTGATTGAAGAACGTCTAAGTCAAAACCTTCGACGTCAATGGAAAAGAAATTGATTTTTTGATTGGTGGGCAGATGTTTTTCTAATATCTCAGATAACGGAATAACTGGGATGTCTGCAGTCGAGGTAATATACCAATTACCATTGCACCGCTTCTCGGCTAAAGTTTCATCAAAAGTATTTAAGGCTGGTTCATTAAAGATGAAGAATTTTAGTGAATCGGTCTTGCCGCCGACTCCAGTCTCTAGATTTATGTCTCTTTTGCGTTCTTTGCGAAACAAAGACATGCTTCCAGGTGTGGCATCGACATTGATGCCTCTCCAGCCTCGACGATAGAATAAACAGGTGTTAGAAAAACGATACGGATGATGTGCGCCAATATCTACATAAAATCCATCTACTATATCATTGCCACCATTTAAATTATAAAGAAGTGACTTCAATACCTTATCTTCCCCTTCTTGTGAGTGGGATGGGTGCCCTCTCTTGTCGGCAATATTAACTCTAGCTTTGTTAATGAAACGCAACGCACGTTGTCCAAGAAAAGGCTTCAAAAACGATCTCAAAAGTCTTTTGATTCTTGGATGTTTTCTTGTCGGTGCCATTTTATATGCTGTCACTTGTAGATTTCCTGGTTGGTGAAAAAATAGCAGACGTAATTATATAAAATTGCTGCCTAGTTTCTTGATGAAGGAAGAGAGTAAGATACGCTGCAGTACTGTAGGATATTAGGGTTGCATACGCGGCCCCAGCTATTCCATAGACGGGTAAAAGAAAATAGTTAAGGAGTACATTGATCGCTACACCTATCAGGGTATTTATAGTTGCCTTTTTTTGCAAGTTCTCTGCTAAAAACCATGACCCATTAACCGTTCCCAAAGCTACAAAGATTCCTGCCCAGACATGTATAGACAACACTAGTCCTGCGCCATAATACTGATTGCCGTAAAGAGTCAGGATAATGATTTGGGAGAATAGCGAGACTGGTATGGCAACACCCAAAGCGCTGTAAACCATGAATCTGTATAGCCATGTCAATCTTTGGTTGTATATGGCTAAGTCTATCTTTTTCGCATTTAGGATAGCCGGGAAAAGTGAAGTGGTGATTATCACTGGTGCAAAATACCACGCCTCAGACAGTCTGGCTGCTGCGGAGTATATTCCTACTTCTCTGTCGCCGAGCATTTCCTTGATCATGATCTGATCGACGCGCATATAAAGGGTGATTGCTACTCCGGACAATATAATTGGCCAAGAGTTCTTAATCATGGATTTGGCACAGCTTAAACGGAAAAACTTTATGAAAGGCGTCCTGTTTTTTTTCCAGTAGGAAAGAAGAAAAAAAACAGCCAATATGAGCTGATCAAAGACCGTTATCACTACAAACCAGAATAGGTCAGAATTAATAAATACAAGGTATATCTTTAATAATGAGGATATCGAAAGTTGTATTATTCGAGAAATCGAAATATATTTTGAGAGCACAGCAGATTGAAAATAAAATTGTACAACATCGAATGCTTGAAAACAAAGTCCACTTGCTGCTATAAATATGTATAAATTAGTAGTGTAGTCATTGTTAGAAAAATATATTGCGATAGACACAAGGCTCATTGATGCAGCCGCACCGATTAACTTGAGCCAAAATGCAGTTCCTAAATATATGCTATGTTGTTCTGGCCGATTGACGAGCTCACGTACGACGATCCCATCAAGGCCTAGTCTATTTATTGGCGTAAACAAGGCCACGAAAGCTACCACGTAGCTGTACGTGCCGAATTGCTCTGGTTCTAAATATCTGGCTACATATATGCCTACAAATAACCCAGATATAAGGCGCAGTGTTTGCTCCAGAAACATCCATGAGGTGTTGAAAAAATATCGTCTGAAACCGTGATGGTTTGCAAGCTGTGATAGCCCCTTGGAGATTGTCGCGAGCATCTTGGGCAAAATTGTCCTCCTTCCCTTCTAGTCCTATCGCGACCTTGAATTTTGATTTGTCAGTGTCATGTTAGATAGCAGAAACAGAGTAAATTTGAGTGTTCCTGATGTGTTTTTATGGCTATCCACTGCAGCAAGCCAGCTAGTTAAGCAATTACCGAGTGCAGCTTAACAGTTTCTCATGCATTCTGAGAGTTAGATAATTTGCATTTCGATTGGATGTTGGGTTTTATTCTCAGTTTTCTAGTTTGCTTTTCTTATTGGGTAAGGCGCCGCTACTCTCTGAAAGATAATCATAATAAACTACAAGCTAAGGTGGGTGCGTCTGATGCCTGTGGGGGGGGCTTTGTCTGGTGAGCTGTTTAAGGCAAAAAATTGCTGGCGGAGAGGGTGGGATTCGAACCCACGGTACTATTGCTAGTACAACGGTTTTCGAGACCGCCCCGTTCGACCACTCCGGCACCTCTCCGCATGTGTGGTCTTGGCGTTCGAGGCGGTGTTTACCGGGATGAGCGCCAGATTGCAAGAGGGAAATCTCAAATTTCACGGACTCTTTTGCATGGGCTTTTGGGGCGCACTGTCTGCCTTGGTTCGAAAGTCTGGCAAGCTCGCGCAAATCTGCGGCTTTGCCATGCAGTCCCCGGCGGCCTAAAAGGTCACTCTGTGGTTGACTCTTTGGGGCAAAAGCGGTAATTCACCCGTTCTTCGCAGCGGTTCGGTATCTGTTAGCAGCGGCACCGAGCTGCGCGTTTGTGTTTCCAGAATGTTTTTCAGGAACTTTTAGATGTACGCAATCATCAAAACTGGCGGCAAACAGTATAAAGTTGCTGCCAACGACGTTATCAAAGTCGAAAAGATCGCTGCCCAGGCCGGTGACACCGTGAAACTTGAAGAAGTTCTCATGGTTGCTGGCGACGGTGCGCCGAAGGTTGGTGCTCCGTTGGTCAAAGGTGCTTCTGTCACTGCAGAAGTTCTCGAGCAGGCCAAGGGCGACAAGGTGATCGTTTTCAAGAAAAAGCGCCGGCATAACTACCGTCGTAAAAATGGTCATCGCCAGAACCTGACTGTTCTGCGCATCAAGGACATCAAAGCCTGATTTATCAGGTTGAGATGCAGTTTTAGGAGAGTTTCATGGCTCATAAGAAAGCTGGTGGTAGTTCGCGCAACGGTCGTGACTCCGAAGGTCGCCGTCTCGGCGTTAAAAAATTCGGTGGTCAGGCAGTTGTTGCAGGCAACATTCTCGTTCGTCAGCGTGGCACCAAGTTCCATGCCGGTGACAATGTTGGCCTCGCCAAAGACCACACCCTGTTTGCGACTGTGAACGGTTCTGTCCAGTTCAAGTCGGGCTTCAAGGGTCGTACCTACGTAACCGTCGTTCCGGCCGAGGCGTAAGCCTCCCGTCGGCTGCGCGATACGTAGCAAGATTTTCGAGGGAGGAATGAGCAATCATTCCTCCCTTGTTTTATGTGATATAGAATTTCGGACCCTGTCGCTGCGCGTCCCTCGCGCACCAGGGAGCCAATATAAAGTGATAAACGGGTGCGCCCGAAGGACCGGTTATGAAGTTTCTCGATGAAGCCAAGATTTATGTGCGCAGTGGCCGCGGCGGTGCCGGTTCGGTCAGCTTCCGCCGTGAAAAATATATCGAGTATGGCGGGCCGGACGGCGGTGATGGCGGCCGGGGTGGCGACATCATCCTCGAGGCGGTCGAAAACCTCAACACCCTGATTGATTTCCGTTATCAGCAGCACTTCAAGGCCGAAGTCGGTATGCATGGCATGGGCCGACAGCGCACCGGCCGTTCCGGCAAATCCATCACGATTAAGGTCCCGGTCGGAACGCAGGTTCTTGCCGAAGATCGCGAAACCCTGATTGTCGATATGATCGAACCGGGCCAGACCTATATGCTCTGCCGCGGTGGCGATGGTGGCCGTGGTAACACGCATTTCAAATCATCGACCAACCAGGCGCCGCGTCGTGCCGAAGAAGGCTGGCCGGCAGAAGAAATGTGGGTGTGGCTGCGCCTGAAGCTGATCGCCGATGCCGGTCTTGTTGGTCTGCCGAATGCCGGCAAGTCGACCTTCCTTGCCGCATCCTCGCATGCGCGCCCGAAAATTGCCGATTATCCCTTCACCACCCTGCATCCGCAGCTGGGCGTGGTGAATGTCGATGATCATGAATTTGTTTTGGCCGACATCCCCGGCCTGATCGAAGGCGCATCCGAAGGCAAGGGCATCGGCACGCGTTTCCTTGGCCATATCGAACGCTGCGAAGTTCTGGTCCATCTGATCGATTGCGCCGAAGAAGATCCGGTCGCTACATATAAGACTGTCCGTGAAGAACTTGAAGGTTACGCCGAAGAACTGGTGGAAAAACCCGAAATCGTCGTTCTGTCCAAGGCCGATCAGCTCCTGCCCGAAATGGTCGAGGAGCAGCGCCAGATCCTTGAAAAGGGTATCGGCAAAAAGGTCTATGTCGTGTCCGGCGTGACCCAGCAGGGGCTTAAGGAAATCCATCGCGAAATCCGCGCCTATATTGATGGGGAGCGTGAACGCCGTGCGCGGGAAGGCCGCGAAGAAGAGGGCTTCCAACCGTGACAAGCAATGCCCTGGCGGATGCAAAGCGCCTGATCATCAAGGTGGGCTCGGCCCTGCTGGTGGATGAAAATACCGGCAAGCTGCGTCGTGCCTGGCTTGAAGCATTGGCCGATGATATCGCCCTTCTGCGCGAACGCGGGGTCGAGGTGATTGTGGTCTCCAGTGGTGCGATCGCCCTTGGCCGTCGGTTGCTCGGCCTTGATCACCGCACGATCAGTTTGGCCGACAAACAGGCCGCCGCCGCCACCGGGCAAATCAGCCTGTCACAAGTCTGGCAAGAGGCCCTTGGCCGCAATGGCCTGACCATGGCACAGGTGCTGGTCACACTTGAGGACATGGAAGGCCGTCGTCGCTACCTGAATGCCCGCGGTACGCTGAATGCCCTGCTTGGCCGTGGCGCCATTCCGCTGATCAATGAAAACGATACCGTTGCAACCGAGGAAATCCGCTTTGGCGACAATGATCGCTTGGGGGCCAAGGTCGCGCACATGATTTCGGCCGATACGCTGGTTCTGCTTTCTGACATCGATGGTCTTTATACCGCCGATCCGCGCAAGAACCCGGATGCCGAACTGATCCCTGAAGTCCGCGAACTCACACCCGAGATTTTCGATATGGCCGGTGTCGCGCCGACCATGTACAGCTCCGGCGGGATGGTGACCAAACTTCAGGCCGCCGAAATCGCCATGAAGGCCGGGTGCCGCATGATCATTGCGCGCGGCACCATCTATCATCCGCTCAAAGCCCAGCTTGAAGGCGCCCCCAATACCGTCTTCCTGCCAAGCGAAAGTCCGCTGGCCGCACGTCGTCACTGGATTGCGACCTCGCTCAAGGCGTCAGGAGCCATCATTGTCGATGCCGGGGCGGCCAAGGCGCTGGCGGCGGGCAAGAACCTTCTGGCGGCCGGAATAAGCGGCGTCGATGGCCGGTTCAAGCATGGCGATGCTGTGCGGGTGCTCGGGCCTGACGGGGCGCAGATCGCGCGCGGCATCACATCCTATGGCGCGGAAGAAACCCGGCTTCTGATGGGCCATGCATCGGCCGACATCGAAGCCACCCTGGGCTTTACGCGCGGCAACGCCATCATTCATTCCGATGATCTGGTGCTGGTCGAGGGCTAGGCGCAAACCCTGCACAATTCCAGCAGACCCAAAGGGGACGTTCGCGTCCCTTTTTTTTGCATCTGCGAACCGGTCATAAAAAAGGCTGGCCTCCGGAATACAGAGGACAGCCTTTTTTGCGGTGGCACTATGGTCCGGATATGCGGACTTAAGCAGCCTGATCGGCAAGAGCACGGGCCATCTGGCTCAGTGCTTCCTGATGCTTCTCGTGCTTGATGCTTGCGAAGTTACGTGCAAGTTCAAGGCACATACGCTGACGCGCATTGAGCTCGGTTTCCTGATTGCCTTCCAGGCCTTCATAGAAATAGCTTACCGGAACGCCCAGCACCTGAGAGATTTCGTAAAGGCGACCAGCAGAGATGCGGTTAATGCCGCGCTCGTATTTGTGAGCCTGCTGATAGGTAACGCCAATCAGGTCCGCCATCTGCTGCTGGGAAAGGCCCAGCATGATACGACGTTCACGGATACGCTGACCAACATAACGGTCAGTGTCAGTGGCGCGGTTTGCGCGCTTCGGTTCTTCGGTTTGTGTGTTCTCAGTCATGTTATAATCCGTTATCAACCGCCAGTTATTATTCCCCACTTCGGATGCTGTCGGGTTCGTTGTTTTTCCCGATATGTCACACCCATCGCGGCACCTTTCAGGCACTGCGATTTTGATGACCTGTACCTGAACATTGGTCAGATAATCATTACAGCTTTCCGCCAGAAGCTAGCTATATAGGTCAATCGAGCTGTCTTTGTCTAGTGCAGAAGGCGAAAAAAAGACGTTCGTTTCTACGCTGTCTGGTTTGTGATGAAGCGCATAGCTGGCATGCGCAGACTGAATGACCGGCGGTTGCAAAAGGTTTTCCTGAGGTAGGATCTGGCCCAGAAGCTGGGTCCAGAATGCTGCGCTGCCCACAAGATCATGGGGTTGCAGCCACGCGCCACCACCCTGCGCAATTTTTTCCACAGGTGAAATTTGCGTCAGTTGCTCGATCCCGATCCCGGCAGGACCATCGGTTCCACTGCTCGCAGTTTCGGTCCTGCGGGCCGGGAGCATGGAAATCGGTGTGATCGCGGTCATGTGTTTTTCGGTTTATTGGGTCATTGTTGCCTGTGTATTTCGGGACTCCGTGGGTTTTGGTGCGTGGTCATGGCATTCACCCGGCAAAAATTGCCGCCTTTCGGCGGTGCCGGGCGTTCTGAAAGTGTTAACGAAAAATTTATGCAGGATTGGTGCCGGACGGCGTGGTTAGTCGGGGGGCATTGTTTGCCGCCCGGCCAAGCATTTCATGCGGGCATGAAAAAAGGCGAAGCGCTTCTCGCGGCTTCGCCTTTTTGATATCAGTGCCCGGGATGCGGGCCGGGTGCTTTATTTGCCGGATTTGCCACCGGCAAGATTGTTAAGCTGCGCCTGCATGGCTTCAAGCTGGCTTTTCAGCTCATCAAGCGACGCGTCGGATTTCGCAGCCGCGGGTGCTGCCGGTTTTTTCGGGCCTTCGCCGGTCGGCTCACCGTTTTCATCCTGCATGAAGGGCGAGAACATCTTCATCGTCTGTTCAAACAGCGCGATGTTCTGTTTGTTCATTTCCTCGAACTGGCCAAACGGGAACATG
>Ga0207848_100439_pt1 | contig 16049 bp, 21 predicted proteins | sample TtaePargueraPR_10_FD_187737 | JGI IMG/M metagenome (GOLD analysis project Ga0207848, IMG submission 187737) | Aerobic enrichment media microbial communities from Bioluminiscent Bay, La Parguera, Puerto Rico - Tt and M2 (3) (SPAdes) | ecosystem: Environmental > Aquatic > Marine > Unclassified ... | reverse complement strand
GCGATGGCGGCAAAGGGGACAAGCTCAAACATCGGCATCGACAGCGACAGGAGCAGGCACATCAGCGCTGCGATCCGCACAGCACCCCCGCTGATCAGGCTTTCAAACCGCCCACCGAACCAGCGATCCATACGCTTGGCCACCGGGTCGATCTTTTCCAGCCCTGTGCGGACTTTATCGCCAGAAATCTCGCGCTCTGCCAGAAAATCAGGCAGCCATAGATGCGTGCGCCCGATGATGATTTGCAGGGAAAACACGGCAACGAGTGCCGCCAGAAAGGTCGGCGCAAAGGGTATGCCGCCAATCGGCGACATCCCGATCAGGGCGGGCACCAACAGGAACGGTCCCTGACTGCGTTGTCCAAGCTCGGCCACAATATCGCCGACCGAAACGCGGTTGTCTTCGGCTGCGCGATCACCGATGCGCGCCACGATATCCTCTACCGATGCATTTTTGGGTTTAGTCATGCGACGTACTTTTGGCGATGGATATGAATAATCTGCATAGCCAAGAAACGCCTGAAGCACCGGGTTGTTTCCAACCAATTTGCGCCAGAACAATGCATGGCACCGGCCACTATGCTTGGATGGTCAGATGACACAGCTTGATCTTGATAAACTGAAAAGCACCCTTGCCGCCCGCGCCCCCGGCCCGTTTCATTTCCATGAACTCTATGGCCCGGACTGGGATCGGCTCTATATCGGCGACAAGGTAAAACTCGGCCACGCATTCCTGAATGCCGTGCGCGCCGGGAAACTCCCCGGCGTGATCGATACCGGCACCAAGAAAGGCGGCGGGCGATTATATCTCTGGAAACCGCGCGGGGTTTAGCGCAGATCGTTGGGCAGGATGTGAACACCGTTTTCATCAAGGCGAATTTCATCAACCTTGGTGACATGTTCCACCGACAGAACGTCATAAAGATGCGGGAACAGGGTCCCGCCACGCGCCGGTTCCCATTTCAGCTTGGCCGCAATCGGCGCGACCGGCACGCGCAAAAGTTTCAAGTGATCGCGCCCGGCATAATGCAGCGCAAGCGTTGCGGCCAGCGTGGCCCGGGTCGAGAAATGGATAAAGCCATCGGCAATATCATGCGGCGCACCGTCATATTGTCCGGCACTGAGCGCTTCCGCCCATTCATCCGAACCCAATACGCGATAGATCATGTCATCATGTGTATTTGTCATGGCGGGAATTTAGGCAGCCGCGCCCAAAACGGCAAGCCTATTTCATCTGATCCCGAAGCCACGCCAACAGCGTGGCCTATCGCACGGTCCAGGCAAATTCCGGTTTACAGACTAGTTGGTTAGATCTCTTGTCCTGCTAAGATTACCGTTGCGCTATCTTGCAATTCAGTGGTTAGCCTGCATTTTGCAATCTCTAGGTCACCGATTAGACTAGCAAGATCTTCTGGGCCGCTACTCGCGACACAGATCATCTGCTCTCCTGTGCCAAGTCTCGAAACTATGCACAGCGCCTTAGTGTCCAGAACGTGATCCATAGCCAACTCAAGTGTTGATTTAACAGAACCGGCATGATTCGGAAGAGTCAGGGCAACCATTCTACACCTCTCTAGCTATTGAAAACAATTCGGGAACAAAACTTTTTTAAATCTTTAAATATCAATAGGTTAATCGAATCAAAAAACTTTGACCTAACATCGGGAGTCGGTTAGCATTTTTAATGAACCAAGCAGTAAAAAGGCGATCTCTGTTGGAGCAGAGACCGCCAATATGTTGCTCCTCAAGTCAGTTCTGCCTCGAGGTTGCATTTTCTGAAGACGTAGAAGGTATCAACTACGACGCAGTGGTTCAAGGCAGATCGCTCTTTAGCCTTCAGAGGAAAATTGCCATGGCTAAAAAGTCGAGCTCAAAGACCACTTCTTCAACCGGCAAAGCAAGAAGCGCTGTAACCGGACGCTATGTGACAAAAGGGTATGCAAAAAAACACCCCAAAACCACAGTAGTAGAGAAGAAGTAACTTTGTATGAAGAGGAGGGGCTTGTCTCCTCCTCTTCATCACAACTCAACTATGTGAGCAATAAATCGTCCGCTAATTTATCCCCCCCCCCTCGATCTGATCCCCAAGCCAGCCCGCCAACTGCTGAAACCGCTCCGTCTTGGCAAACTCGGGGCTGCAAACCAGCCAATAGGCCGATTTCATCGCGATGGCAGGACCAATCGGCTTGAGAAACCCCTGCGCAATATCGCCCTCGGTCAGAAGGGTTCGGCCAAGCCCGATCCCCATACCGTTGATCGCCGCCTGCAACACCAGATCGGCGCGATCAAAGGCAAGTGCATTGATTTGTGGATCAAGCCTTACCCCCGCCTGCCCGGCGTAATAGTCCCAACTGAAATCCGTGCCATCACGCTCGCCCACCGCATCTTTCAGCAAGGTGATGTCAGATGACCCGACCAGTTCTTCAAATGCGCGGTCCCCCGCGACATAACCGGGGCTTGCCACCGGCATCATCTCGGCCTTTTTAAGCAATGTTGAATGCAAACCGGGATAGGGCCCCGCGCCAAACCGGATGGCCGCATCAATGGTGCCCCGGGTAAAATCCACCGGCCGGTCATTGACATCAAGGGTGATCTCAAGCCCTGCTTCCTGCGCGCTCGCCAGATTGGGCAGCACCCATTTCATCGCAAGTGCGGATGCCACCGACAGGCGCACCGCGCCCTCTGTCCGGAATTTCTCCAGCCGGTCAAACGCCGCGTCCCAGACATCGACTGTTTCAAGCGCGGCGGCACACAGCACTTTGCCATATTCGGTCGGCGTGATCTGGCGCGTGGTGCGGGCAAACAGGGCAAAGCCAAGCGCCTCTTCAAGCTGGGTAATCCGGTGACTGACCGCTGACTGATGCACGCCAAGCTTTTCGGCCGCCTTGCTGAAACTGTTTTCACGCGCAATGGCGGCGAGCACCGGCGCCAACGGGATCACCCGCGCCATCAGATCCGCCCGCGACATTTCATGAGCTTTATTCATCTATATATGAGTCCAGAATCCCTGATATACGCAATATATTCCCTGCAACACAGATTCTAGCAGGAATACAGAAATGAGTACATCTCAAGAAATACCCCAAACCGTCCCGGTCCAGATCGTCAATGCCTTTGTGAAAAACGGAACCGGCGGCAACCCGGCCGGTGTGGTGCTCGATGCCGACCAATACAGCGACGCGCAAAAGCTTTTGATCGCACAGAAAGTCGGCCTGTCGGAAACCGCCTTTGTCTCGAAATCCGAGACCTGTGGCATCAAGCTTGATTTCTTTACGCCCACCAAACGCATCGCCCATTGCGGGCATGCGACCATCGCCACCTTTTCCTATCTCGCCGAAATTGGCCGCTTTGGCGATGGCGAGATGTCGAAGGAAACCGTCGACGGCCCGCGCAAGATCATTCTTGAAAACGGCATGGCCTATATGGAGCAACTGGCCCCGACCTATACCCCGGCGACCGATTGGGTTGATCAGGGTGTCACGCTTGCGGATGTCCTGAAATCACTGTCGATCACCGCAGATGATCTCGATGACCGCGCCCGCCCGGTTCTGGTCAATACTGGCAATAACTTCATTGTCGTCGCGGTCAAGGACCAAGCCACACTTCGAAACATCACACCCGATCAGGACGCCATCAACACGATCAGCGAAAAGCTTGATCTGATCGGCTATTACATCTTCACAACCGACACCGGTGACGCAGGTGATGCCGAAATTGACGCCACCACCCGCATGTTCGCCCCGCGCTATGGCATTACCGAAGAAGCCGCCACCGGCATGGCCGCCGGCCCGCTGGCCTGCTTGCTCCATGATGTGCTTGAGATTAAAAAGGACAGCTTCCTGATCGCCCAGGGCGCATTCATGGCCGACCCCTCCCCCAGCCAGATCAAGGTCACCCTAAACCTCAAAGACGGCCGCATCACCGGCCTCATGGCCGGCGGCAAAGGCAAGGTGATGAAAAGCCTCGCGATCACGATCTAGGACCAAGCCCACCAAACACCCTGCCTGTAAAGCTTGGGCCATGTTGCGGGCACAAGCTTTATAATTTTACCCAAAGGTAAATTTAAAACCCACAACAGGCCAAAACCGGGATATTTTACCCATAGGTAAACATTTATTGATTTCCGCACAGCAAGCAGCTATATTTACCCACAGGTAAATTTGGAGGATGCTGTGCACATCACCCGCATGGATCAGCTTGGCCCGGAAATCCGCAAGGCGCGCAAGGCGCTTGGCCTGTCGCAGACCGACCTTGCCCTTGCCACGGGGCTCAGCATTAAATTCCTCAGCCAGCTTGAGACCGGCAAGGCCGACAATCCGAGTTTTGCCAACATCCTGGATATCATCCGCGCCCTTGGCGGTCAGGTGACGCTTGATTGGTCCGACCTTGTCAGCAGCGATACCCCCGGCCAAGGCGACGGAGACGGGGCATGACCAAAACCCTTCTGGTCCTTGCCAATGGTCGCGACCGGGTTGGCGTTTTGCGTTCTGATGCGCGCGGCTATATGTCGTTTGACTATGATCCCGATTGGCTCTCAAGCCCCGCCGCCTACCCGGTTTCACAAAGCATACCGCTGCACGATGGCACATTTGACCATCAATCAATCGAACCGTTTTTTGACGGGCTTTTGCCCGACAAGAAAGATGTCCGTCGCCAGATCGGCGCACTCTTTGACGTCGCCCCGACAGACGAATTCGGCATTCTTGAACATATCGGGCGCGATTGCGCCGGGGCGTTGATGCTGGTGCCAGACGACCCCGCGTTTTCCTCGGAAGACCATCAACCACGCCTCACCCCGATCACATCCGATGATCTCGCCCAACGCATTGCCGATCTGCCGCAAAGGCCGCTGTTTGTTGACGAGGACGAAGTCGTCCTGTCGCTGGCCGGGGTCAATGACAAGGCCGCCGTTTATATCGATCCCGATACCGGCGAGATTGCCTTGCCGATTGGCGGCTATCCCAGTACCCACATCCTCAAAATCGATATCGAACGCTTGGCCGATTCAACCCGGACCGAGCATTTCTGCATGAAACTTGCGCGCACCATCGGGCTGGATGCTGCGCACACCAAAATTCGTATTTTCAAGGGGCGTCCGGTCCTGTTTGTCACCCGCTTTGATCGCGCCTATGCACGGACATCAAGCGGCGTCCGGGTTGCCCGCCTGCATCAGGAAGATTTCTGTCAGGCGCTTGGCGTTAACCCGGATGTTAAATATGAAAAGCAGGGCGGACCGGACCTTGCGGCGATGTTTGCGCTGACAAAACAGGCCAGCAGCATTCCGGCGCGCGACATCCCGAAACTGCTCGGTTTTGTGATTTTCAATTTCCTGATCGGCAACCCGGATGCGCACGCCAAGAACTATTCGCTGATCTATCGCCAACGTCCCGCCAACAGTAAACCAACGACTGTTCAAACGGCCATCAGCCCGCTTTATGACGTTAATAACGGTGCCGCCTTCCGCGATTGCTTCAAAAGCCAACGCCCCCGCCTCGCCCAATCCATCGGCGGATGCTTTGACCCGACCGAACTCGATTGGCCCCATTGGGAAGCCCAGGCCCGCATGATCGGCAGCTCCCCCACCGCGCTCCGCAAAACCCTTCTGGCCATGGCCACCAAACTGCAAGACGCCATCGGCCCCTTACGCGATGATTTCCGAGGAACCGAGGCCGACAGCCCAAGGCTGGACCTGATTGTTGACGATGTCTCGAACCGATGTGAGGCTTGGATCAGAAAACTGGGGTGATCGCCATGGATCATGCCAACTAGACCAAACGAGCCAAAAGGCGTAAAACGCCTCGCAAGCTAGCTCGTCACCGATCTTAACAAAGATTCAAATACTATGGCGTAACCTGCACATTGCATTAAGCGCGAACAAAGCTTGAAACCATCCCGCAGGAGTTGAGTCATGGCCGAGACGGAAATCGAATGGACCGACGCAACTTGGAATCCGGTTGCAGGGTGCAGCATTCAGTCAAGCGGTTGCAAAAATTGCTATGCTATGCGCATGGCAAAACGCTTGGAAGCGATGGGTGTCGATAAATACAACGGCTTAACCAAAACAGTGAATGGCAAGGCTGTTTGGACCGGAAAAATCCGCGAGGACGAACAAGCTCTTGAAGCGCCTTTAAACTGGAAAAAGCCGCGAAAAATATTCGTCAACTCGATGAGTGATTTGTTCCATGCAGACGTGCAGGAAAGCTTTATTCATGCCGTTTGGCAAGTCATGCGGCAAACACCGCAACACAACTATCAAATTCTAACGAAGCGCCCTGACCGCATGCTCGGAGTACTGAGCGGAAAAGACTATCCCGTCTTGCCAAATGTTTGGCTCGGAACGAGCGTTGAGAGCAGTGACGTCGTTGAACGTATTGATTATCTGCGCAAAGTCCCAGCCGCAATTCGCTTCATTTCATTTGAACCACTTATTGGCTCTGTCGGTCCTACTGACTTGTCCGACATTCATTGGGCTATCGTAGGCGGCGAGAGTGGACCGAATGCGCGCCCAATCAAAGAAGCATGGATTGATGAAATTCATGATCAATGCGCGATTTATGATACGGCATTCTTCTTCAAACAATGGGGCACATGGGGCTCCGACAACAAGAAACGGTCCAAAAAGGCCAACGGTCGCGTTTACAGAGGACAGACTTGGGATCAAATGCCCGCGCACGCTATGTGATAGACTTCCTCAGGTGCCTGACGATCCTTTGAGCAATATTTTTCGCTGGCTTAGAAGGGTTTGACATCGCGAAGAACAAAGAAAACAACTGCGGCCCTTGCGTGTTTCTCAGAGGAATTGGTTCGGATACCCAAGCTGTGAATTCGGTTTGCAATCTTTGCTTAACATAAGATTCTATTGCCGGAATTTTAGCATTTCGCTCTAAGCGCTCACTATCTGCGAAAAAATCAGATTGGGGATTAGCTTCATAAAGCGCATTTTGCCATTCTGTGGTTCCCAAGCAACGATCAATCGCTCTAATTTTGTCTTCGTCAATCTTATCAAAGTTTCTGGCAGCCTGTCGGTACAAGCCAGAGAGCGGAAACAAAAACCACAGATCAATAGCCTTGGTGGCCGCAATGTCTTTCAGAGTTTGCCACTCAACCTGCATACCGTAGGGATCTAAGAATAGTACCGCGCGGGTCCCCCAATACCCACCCCCTCGCCCCCACCGAGTGGAACGACAAAATTCTTGCACCAGTTCATTAGCATCGCCTTGGTAACAGCGCGTATCCTTATTTGGAAACCTTGCGCAAAGCTTCTTCAGGGCATCGACGTGCTTAGCTTTCTTATCGATGAAAAGATACTCGTCAAACTTGTTATCCATCTGCAAAACTAATTGGGCAGATCCTGGGGTGATAGTTTGACCTTCACTTTCTTCTCCTAGAAGAGGAAAGCCATTGTGGGTTGTCGTTCGGCTTCCCGTTCCTGCAAAGGCATCGACATAAATGTTACGATAATTCTGGCCACTCATAACTTGGAGATAGGCCTCAAGGTAGCGTTGAATCACATTCAACTTTATCTCTGTGTGACGCCCACCGAACTTATGCTCAACTGCCATTCAACACCCCTTAAGATCACAACCCCTAGTTTAGATAAACTAACCACCCTTAGTAAACACAACCTAAATATTCAGCTATCCTTACTCAGCTAATGCTCTAGTTGTTTGCTTTACTTATCCCGCTGCGCCTTATCCCCACTCCGCTTAACCACACTCACGCCCAAAACCCCGAGTGCAATGCCCCAGATCGGGCTGGTATTGACGAGCGCGGCGATGATCGCCGGGGCCTGGAGCGGGGTCAGGATGATGGCATAGGCGATTGCGCCCATGGTCATGATCCAGGTCAGCGCCACGGCGTAACCGAAGCTGGGGCGCCAGCGCCGGACAAAGGCGTCTTCGCTGGCGACCTCGGCCCGGATGGTGCGGTTGACCGATTTCAGCGTTTCCGTATCGCGTTCTAGTTCGATTTCGGCCATGCGTTCGGTGTGGCGGTTGGCGGCAGTGATCTGTTCCGGGGTGACATCGCCCTTGGTGACGGCTTTTTCGACCTGTTTAAGGCCCTCGGCCGCCGTTTTGGCAATCGGGTTGTCGATATGATCAAGCCCCGCACCCACCGCCTTCATCAAAAGCGGTAGGCCGATCTGGGCGAGCAATGCCGGGATCATCAATGTTCTCCTTCAAATTCGTACTTCCCACCGATGGCCGGGATTGTCGTTAAGGCGTGACGAAAAGGAGCATTGGTGAGAACCGGCGCACAGCGTACGTTTGAGTACGTGAGCACCGGAAGCGCAGCCAATGGTTCTTTGCAGTCCGTCTTGGCGGCAATAGCGGCCATCGGATTAGCCGATGTCGCGATAGAACAAGTGGTTACCGATTTCCGCACACGGCACATGCCCACGCGCCCAGAACGGGTCGACCGCATGGGTGTGATAATGGGTGGCACCCTCGGTCTGATCGGGAAGGTCGCCCGCCACCGCGCGTTTGGCGATGCGTTTGCACAAACGGTATGCCGGGTCGCGCGGGCTGAGTGCCAGAAGCTTCTTTCGGTTGGGGTCCGCCTTGTTCCAGCAGGAAAACTGTGAGGGTTTCAGGCAGACCGATTTGATGTCATTGCCCCACCAATAGCGCCCGCGAGTTTGCGCGAACGCCACACGATTGAGGATGATGGATGCCACCGCCTCGATCCCGGCAAGCTCTTCGCCGCGCGCCTCGCCATAAAGCGTTCGGGCAAGCACTTCGACCTCGGAAAACGTATCGGGATCAGTGACCGGCAATGTCGCCGGTTTGGTCAGTGTATCAGTCATGAATCAGGTCCTTTTTGCTCGGGGGTGCAGGCATGTCGAGCTTGGCCTCGATCCGGAGCAAATGGCCGGTCAGGCGTTTTTCGACATCCTTGAGATAGGGGATAGAGACATAGTTGCGCGCGACATCAAGCTTGAACGCCGCCAACGCATCACGCAGATCAGACGTGTCTGTCTCCTCGCGTTCACGCAGTTGCTCCATACGGCCAAGCAGTTCGGCGCGCATCCGCCATTGCAACCAGAACAGGCTGGCGACAGCGGGAATTTCAACAGCCGTGATCCACCAGATCACATCAATTGACTGGGTCACAGGCAGGGTCATTGGGGGCCTCGATTTTCGGACAAAGAAAAACCCGCAAACCAGAAGGCTTGCGGGTCAGGTCGACCGCGCCTCCACCCGGGGCAACACCCCGCGGGCTGGATAAGCGGTCAGAGCATTCAGGAGGCGGGCAGAAGCGTTAGGCCTAGGCCGCCGGGCCTTTCAGCTTTTCTTCCAGGTCCTGCCAGGCCTCGCCAGAGGCGACAAGGCAGCTTGGGCCGGACGGATAGGTAAACAGGATGGTCCAGGTCTGGCCATCGGGTGCCTTGAGCACCTCGATCACGCCACCATTGGACGTCACGCCGACCGCGACCGGTTCTTCGGAATATTTTGCGCTCAGGCTGTCGATCACTTTCGATCGATCCCCGCAGACCGGGGATGCCGAGGCTGGGGTATGTGTTACTGCAACGGCACCTGCCACCACAGCAATCAAGCTCAGTGTTTTCAACATGGTCAGGCCTCCTGACAGTCAGGTGCGCCCACATGGACGTCTTGTTTTCCTGGACTGCAAAATCAATCAACAAATGATCTTTGGCCGTTTCCCGAACCGGCTGTTTTGGCACCGGCACCAACGTTTATCTGGCTTTAAAAACTCACTTTAGTATAGGATAGAAAATTCCTTACTATTCTTTCATATAATAAACGTAAGCACCAAAGCTGAATTTTCCATGAATATTTCACAAATGTGATACAGGGCCCTGCTAACCATTTGGCATTGTGGGAAAGTTTTTTCTTCCCTCACGGATTGAAATGGCTTTCGGCCCGGAAAATCCCGCTTGTGCCCCGCCAGTCGGCGCGTCGGATCGGCATATCAACCCTGGGCAAGCGCACCGGATCGTTCAAAATACAGCCCGCCACCGCATCCAGCCCGTCATCCGGGCCATTGCCATCGGGATGCCAATCGCGCATCTGCGCCAAAAACGGCGTTTGCCCCACAGACTGATGGACATGCAGCAAGCCTGCCCCCATCACCGCGCCAAAGGCATCCTCGATCCGGGTGGCTTTGTTCGTACTCTCATAATGCTCTACGACGCTGGCCGCCCATCCGATTGATTTTAGCGCGCGCCGAAGGATATTGGGCAGGAACCGGCCAATGCCATTGGTCTCCACCCGCACCGACGGCAAATGATGGCGCGCCATAAATTCCGCGACCTGCGCGCAAAGCTGGCTGGCCTCATCCTGCCAATGGGCGTCACCGGTTTCCGCCGGGTTTGAGGCCCGCAACCACGCCATATCATGCAGCCAATATTCCCCCTGATCGCAGATATAAACGCAGGCCACCACCGCCCCGTCGCCGTGCTTTGAGCCGAAACTCGGATCAAAATGGCAGGCACTGGCAACCATGGTCCGACCCGCAATGCAAAGGTTCATGCGGCCATTGCCATGTGTGATCTGGGCGGCGTCCTCATAGAACCGCAATTTCGCCGGATCCAGCATCCCGGCCACCGGGGCGACCATTTCAAGCATCATCTGGCTTTGAAACTTGCGCGCGGGCGTTTTGGCCTGCATGGCCGCAATCGCCTGCTCATCAAAGCGTTCCGGCCAGTTGGATGTCCCGTCCCTATTGACGATGGGAAGTTCATAACGTGAAAAACCCTCAAGGAAAGCTGCCGCTTCACCGACTTCGGTGCGGGCTTCAAGGGCATAGATCGAATAATAGCTGTGCGGGGTGCCGACATAAAGCTGCACCCCGGTCGGGCCCAGCACATAGGCAATCTCGCCCAGCTTTTCGCGCAGCTCAGCACGCTTATGGGCGGTGTCACTGTTTTTGGGCACCTCGACATCATCACAAATCACCAGATCGGCGCGCGACCCGGTAATATTGCCGCCAATCCCGACCGCCTGCATGGACGGATCACGCAAGACGCCGCTGCGCGCCACGGTAAACCGCTCGCTCCCCCAATCCACCAGCTTTTCGGGCAAAAGGGCACTCATCAACGGATGACGTTCCACCACGCGCTTGACATTGCGCACCATCTTTTTCGCCAGATCAAGATCGGCGGCGAGTACGAGAATGCGCAAATCAGCATTTTGATACAGCACCCAGGCACAAAACAACCCGACCAGCGTCGATTTGCCGGAATTACGAAACGCCATCAAAAGCATTTCCCGCTTCCCCGACCGCCAGCATTCCTCCAGCCAATCGGCCATTTTGCGATGATGGGCGGGCATCCCGAGCCCCAGCATCTCATCCCAGATCCAGACGAATTCGGCGAAGCGGGCCTCTGCCTTTGGCATTTTCCTCACTCCATCAATTTGCGTGTTGTGCTCTGTCACGTCTTTGCGCGGGCGACGTCAAAGGCCTGTCTGAAAACCATGACAATAAGGAGTAACCCGATCATGCAGACCTATCGCAACATGCGGTTTGGCGGCCTGATGGCAGCCTTTCTTTTCCTGACAGTTGGGCTTTTCGTCTCTCTGCCCGCCCACTCCAAGCCGCCGTCGGCCTGCGCCCCGACAACGTTTTCACTCAGCGGCAGCAATGTCGACAATCTCTGGAAACAGGTTACCAACAACCAGTGGAGCAAAATGCTGCCCATGAACTGGCAGGATAACGGCTTTCATTTTTACTCCCGCGTCCGTGAACGCGGCCCGGATGCCGGGATCAGCACGCCCTCAGACCTTGAATCCGAAATCCGTCGCGGCACAGCAACCACGACCACCACGGCCAATCGCTATCAGATCACGCTTCCTGTCCAAAACAGCAGCGGCAGCAACCTGAAAGTCTTTTACGACTATGCCGGTGGCAAAAACGCCAAATGCCAATTGGTAACTTTGTCCTTCTGATCACCGCGCCCCACCATGCATATTGAATGGTGGGGCGCAGCACCTCAGGCTCCCCGAAGACTGCGCTTTGCCTTGGGTGATCAAAGATGCCGGTTCACATCCATCCGGCCATGCAGGATACGGACGACCTCAATGGCATCCGAACCCTGCCGGTAATAGATCACATGCGCCCCGACCGGGATTTTAAAATACCCATCACGCACATCGCATTTCTGCCCGATGCGCTTTGACGCCGCCAGTTCCGAAAATGTATTTAAAAATTCGCGGACATATTTATCGGCCTGCGCTGCCGACCAGTGCCGTTGCGTGTAAAGCCAGATATCTTCAAGATCGGCCTCCGCCCGTGGCGTAAGGCGATAGCGCGCATTAGCCTCCATGCTCGGCCTTCATCCGGGCCAAAAAGGCATCACCGTCAAACGGTTTTGCAGCCCCCGATTGCTCGCCCTCGATCAAGGCATCCTGCAAGGCGCGAACCTTCGCCTCATGCTCTTCCAAAAGCCGCAATCCCGCCCGCACGACATCACTCGCCGAACCGTAACGCCCAGACTTGACCTGTCCGTCAATAAAACCGGTAAAGTGTTCGCCCAATGAAATCGATGTATTGCGTGCCATGAAGGATCTCCTTGATACCAACATGTATTATATATTGGTATCATCCGTCTCTGCAATCCCGGTATCAAACAACCGTCTTCATTGGCAAAGCATAATGACGCAATTCCCCACCATTCATCTTTTGCCGCGCCTCGGCAATCAATTGGTCAACCGATGGGCCGTCTGAACCTTCGTTTCCGTTTTCAGCAGTATCCGTTTGCGCCCCCTCCGCCGCCCACCGCAACAATTTGATCAATCCGTCAAGATGCCCAAGGGCCGCCTTGCACGCCGCCTGATGCGTGTTGAAATCCTTTGCGTCGCGCAGAAGTGCTGCCTGCTGTGCCGCCCGGCGATAGGCATTGCGCACCCGTTTGATATCACCGGGCAAATCACGCAGCAGTTCAACCCGCAAACGCGCGATCGGGTCCGTCGTTTCTTGGCTGTCCATGGGGTTATTCTTCTGAAAGTTCGATCAGCCGCGAATTGGAAAGCTTCTCCGGCCAATAGGCGAGATTGCGCAGATGCCCGTTCATCGCCTTGTCCATGCCCGCAAATGTACCCAAAACGATGTTGGTGAAATTGCGCGGCATGGCAAAGCCATCCGGCGATGACAACACCACACCATCCAGCCCGACCGAAATAACATCATCATCCCAGGCCAGCGCGATGCGATGGCGGCTGTCCTTGGCAAGCGTGCCATACAGCGACTGGGTCACAACCGGCACACCATTCTTTCGCAGCGAAATGCGCAACTGATCAGCCGCACTGTCATAGCCAAGATCAAGGTGGTCATCATTCAGGCTTGCGGAATACATCTGCACGATCCGCCAGATGCCCGCCCAATCGCGCGCGGTATGCAGATCAAAAACAAATGTCCCGCGCCCTTGGGCAAACCAGTCCCCCGGATCAAGCCGCACCTCATCAACCGCCCGCGCGGCCGGGATGCCGTTGCTGATGATATCACTCGTGGGGGCAGGCCCCGCTTCTAGCTGCGCATTCCAGATCAGGACAGAGGCCGGAAGCGCACTGACCGCCGTGCTGATTTTCGGGTATCGGGTGGTGTTTGAGGCCGGTTCCGCAATCCAGACCCGCTGCCAGTTTTCATCCAGCGTGACGCCGTGTGTGGAAGGCCCATCAATGCCACCAAGGGTGATATCGGCCGTACCCGATACCGCGCGCATCCAGACCGCAAAGCTATATACCTCAGAGGCAACAAGGCCACCGACATTCTGATAGAGGCCGTCCGCACCAGCCGACGACCCCGGCAGGTCAAGCCGCATTGCGGTCTGGCTTCCATCCGGGGCGGCAATCGCACTGTTGCTGACCACCACACCGCTATCCTTTTCCCAAAGCGCATTGCCAAAGGCGCTGGAATAGCGCAGCAGGTTGGTCGCCGCCCCCTCGATCAGAAGGCCCAAGCGACGACCAACCGCATCATGATCATAGGCCGGTTGATCATTTGCACGGGTTTCAAGCAGGCCGCTTGGACCCCGGACAAGTTTGGTGCTGGCGCGCGCAAATTTCATGCAGGCCGCAAGCGGCTGATAACGCAATCCCATGGGATGCATCTCCGTTCGTTGGACTTTGATGGATGGTGGCGTTGCGTCAGCCGCCAATGCGATGGATGTGACACCAGGTCAAAAGGTCACTTGCCCCGATCTCGCGCGTTTCGCTGTCGCTATGCATCACCCGAAGCCGCAAGCCGGTAGCGGGCGTGGTGCCAATTCGGGCAATCCCGTTCAGGCGCAAACTGTGCGCTGCCCCGCTGCCCATGGCGGTAATGTCATTGGCCTGCAAATGGCTTGACCAATCGGTACCGTCAAAGCGTTCCAGCGACAACGTGGTAAATACCGACTGGTCGGTAATGGGAAAACGCACCCCGACATCAACATGATAAAAGCCAGGCAGCAGCCCGGTCACACCATGCACGCCGCTGTCATAATGCCCGTGGCTGTCTTCAACCACCTGATCCCATTCCACCAGAAACGCCCCACCCGCCGGGATCGACTGGCTATTGGTCCGAAGCAGTTTGATCACCGGCCCGCTTTCATGAATGGGGGCGGCAAACCACCGCGTGCCATCACAGATCAAATCGACCATGTCACCGCGTGTCGGCAATGGATAAACAGCCACCTCTCCCCCACCGCTGATCGGGCGGATCACATCGCCCGACGCGGTCGCGATATCAACCATGGTGCCATCGCCGTTAAAAACGCGGTATCGCACGCCATTGCGGGCAACGGACGCCGCTGGCAGGGTCACTTGCGCACCGCTTGAAAGCCTGACCAACGATCCGGTTTCGCGAATATCCATGATGCGCGAAACCGGCGCATCAATCACCGGCATGCGGCGCTCATCCTCCCACGCCAGCAAATCACCACTGCGAAAATCAAGGTTAAGCATCGCCGAGGCGGTGGATCGCTCAAACGACGCGGCCGCGATTTCAGACCGGCTTTCGGCCGCCTCGGCCCGGTTGGCGGCGTCCTGCGCCTGATGTGCCTTGTTGCTGGCAACCGCGATTGCGTCCGCGCTGGGGCCATTGGCAAGCCCATCCCCCGCGTCGTTCCAGATCAGCGCCCGACCGGGCTCAATAACCGGCAGCGCCGCCGATGCCCCGTCCCCTTGATCCGCACCAAAGCGCAATGTGCCGGTTAACGCCCGGTCCACATCGCCAAGGGCGGCAGTCATGAAATCAAGATCACGCTCCAGCGCGTCACCCCGCAGGATCGACATGGCATCAAAGCTGCTTAGCCTTCGCAAATGCAAATGCCGGGCGATGGTGATGGTGGTGGCATTGGCAGGCGGCGCTTCAAACCGCACCAAACCACCGCCGCCCTGATCAGTCGGCGTTAGGGCGATATGAAATCCGGTATCACTCTCCGTGCCATTGATGGCAACCCGCACGTCGCCTGCATCAAACACATCAAAATCAAACGGAAATGTGTCACGTGCGCCATCGCCGACAAAGGCGATGGCGGCACGGATCTGATTGGCAAAAACAGCGCCCATAGCGTACTTCCCTTAAATGTGATCAGCCCCGGAACCTCAGCTCCAGCCATCGCGCTTGGAAAACCAGGCATTCAGCCGTGCGACCGTGTCATCCTGCGAAGATCGCAACAGCGACTTTTCACGCCAGGCGGCCTGTTGGTTGATGCGATTGCGGTTTCTCGCGGCGGCATCGGCACTCTCGTTCGCATCCTGCCTTGCGGCTTTTGCGTAACCCGCCAGAACCGCACTGGCCGACCCGGATCCACCGGCCATAAGGCCCGATGCCCCTTGCCGAGCGCGTGCGGTTGCCTGACGACGACGCAGGTCTTCCTCGCGATTGGTCGCTTCTTCACGCTCTCGTGCTGCGATCTCGGCCAATTCCGCCTGACGGGCGGCTTCTGTTTGATCTATCCGGCGTTGTGCATTGGTCTGGTTGGCCGCGATCCGTTGTCCGGTTTGCAGCACCGATGCCGCCATCGGCACGATTGATGTAAATCCACCCATCAGTCATTCACCCCCATTTCACTGGCCGCACCGAGCAATAAAAAAGGCCGGGGCAATG
>Ga0207848_100437_pt1 | contig 16115 bp, 12 predicted proteins | sample TtaePargueraPR_10_FD_187737 | JGI IMG/M metagenome (GOLD analysis project Ga0207848, IMG submission 187737) | Aerobic enrichment media microbial communities from Bioluminiscent Bay, La Parguera, Puerto Rico - Tt and M2 (3) (SPAdes) | ecosystem: Environmental > Aquatic > Marine > Unclassified ... | reverse complement strand
GCCATGGGTCGGCTGGATCACGGCAAAGCCCTGTTCTGCATAAAACTGTGCCAGCGGACCATAGCCATTCATCGACGGAATATAAAGCGACGGCCCATGTCCGTGCGACAACAGGATGATCGGAAAATGATCGCCCACCGCAGGCAGGGTAATCCGCATTTCAATCGGCTGCGGCCGATCAGATACCGGCAAAATCACCGGACAGATCGAAAGGGTCGGAACCGCATCCCGAACCGGAATATGACGGGCACTGGTGATCAGATTGTTCATGAAAAGCATCCTTGTTTTGCTTGGCGAAACCGTCGATTTCGCCTATAAACCAACAAACGGAACGATGTTCCTGTTGCTGATTCAAATACGGAACAATGTTCCGCTTATCAAGTCTGAATTTCAACACCCGGACTCCGTCCGCGCTCGATCACGCTGACTTATTGTGGAAAAACAAAGCGATGCAGGAAGAAATCACCGGCACAAAAAAACGCATCCGTTCTGACGCCGCCCGCAATGAAGACGCGGTGCTTGAAGCCGCCAAGACGGTTTTTGCCACCTCGGGCGTTGATGCACCCGTGCGCGAAATTGCCAAAACCGCCGGGGTGGGTGTCGGCACGCTCTATCGCCGTTTTCCCAAACGAAGCGATCTGGTCGTTGCCGTGTTCAAGCGCGAAGTCGATGCCTGTGCGGCGGATGCCAAAACGCTGGCAAAGGACTACCCGCCGGGCGAGGCCCTGTCGCGCTGGCTTCGCCGCTATTGCCAGTTTGTCGTGACGAAAAAGGGATTGGCATCGGCCCTTCATTCAGGCGATCCGGCCTTTGATGCCCTGCCCGATTACTTCCGCAGCAACTTTGAACCCGCCCTGCAAAACCTGCTGGCCGCCGCGGCCAAGGCGGGCGAAGCACGCTCGGATATCGATGCCTTTGATCTGCTGCGCGCGATTGGCAATCTGGCCAGCGCCGGCAGCAAATCAGCCGACTCAGAGGGCATGGAACATACCTATCGCATGGTTGATCTGATGATTGATGGCCTGCGTCAGGGCACACCGGGCTAAGCGCCGGACGCCAGGCCCTAAACATAATCCGGCGCAAACTGCTCCAGATCAAGCGTCGGGCTTTTGCCGATATCGCCACGATGCTTTTCAAGGAACACGCCTGCCGCCTCACGCCCCTTGTCGCGCAGCATGGTCATGAAATCCCATTCCGCATTCATCTTGGACGTGTGATCCAGCTCAAGCATCACGTCACTGACAATCAGATGCATGCGCATGGTGCCCCATCTGCTGGCTTCGCACGGATGCGGCGGCATGTCCTTGCGGATCACCGACATCATCCGCAGTTCCTTGACGAGGCTACTGTTAAACGAAATCTCGTTCAGGCGACTTGAAATCTCGTGCGAGCTTTTCGGAATTCCCGGCCGTTTCACCGGATTGATCTGTACGAGCACCGTGTCATTGGCCGAGCATTCCCGCACCAACGGGCCGAGGCTCGGGTTGCCGGAATATCCCCCATCCCAATAGGGCACACCATCAATCTCGATGGTCTTGTAGATATTGGGCAAACAGGCCGACGCCAACAGCACATCAAGGCTGATATCGGGGTTGCGAAACACCCGTGCCTGCCCCGTCTCAACATTGGTCGCGGTAATGAAAAGCTTGGTCGGGCTTTTGTTTAGCAGATCGAAATCAACCACATCGGCCAAAAGCCCCGCCAACGGATTATCCCCCGCCGGATTAAGGTCATAGGGCGAAAACAGCTTGGCCGACATATCAAGCCACTGATACATCGGCGAATTGCCAAGCGACCAGTTGCCAAACAACACATCCATCGGGGATCGCTGAAGCGGGCTGAACCGCGCGGCCTCCGAAACCGCCGACCAGAACGCCTCCAGATCCTCGCGCGCCCCGTCATGACCGCCCTTGCAAAAGCCCGACGTCACCACGGCTGCATTCATCGCCCCGGCCGAAGTGCCCGAAATCGCTTCAAGCTCGATTTCCTCATCCTCAAGCAACCGGTCCAAAACGCCCCAGGTAAACGCCCCGTGCGATCCCCCGCCCTGAAGGGCGAGGTTGATCTTTTTGCGGTTGGTCGCCGTCGATTGCTTCGCACGCTCGCTCATGCCATCTCCTGCACCTGGGTCATAATGTTCGGATCACTTTTCATGATATGTCGCAAACTAGGCCGTATGCCAGCATAGAACGCATCAACATGAGTCAGGAAGCGCCCTCTGATCTCGTTTGCGGCTTAATTAAGTGCACGGAAACAACCTTGAGGATAATAGCCCCACCCAGAAAACAATCATGAAAAGCTAACCCTTTGAACAGGCTGACATATCACCAAAATACATAATACTTTTGTCAGAACGACTTCTTTTTCTTTCGACCAAAAGGGGAACTTTAATGAGAAAACAGATGCTGCGTGGCACGACCACTCTGGTCTTGATGTCTGCACTCGCGCTCGGGGGGTGCGACAAGACCACAGGTCAGACAGTTGGCTCGGTTGTTGGCGTTGTTAGTGGTGCATTTCTGGGGGCACAGTTTGGCAAAGGTACCGGTCAACTTGTCGCGACGGCTATCGGCGCCACCGCCGGATATCTGATTGGGGATTGGGTTGGCGAGATGCTCGACCCGGAAGATACCCAAGCCGTCGAAAACACCACGATACAGACATTGAACGCATCGAATGACGGTGAAAAAGTCACCTGGCAAAACCCTGACACAGGCGCAAGTGCTGAAATCGTCCCAACGAACACGAGGCAGGTCACAGCTGAAGTTGAAGTCAAACGCCCAAAAATCGTTGCAAGCCCGGTCGGCATGACAATTATTGGCGAACGCCAGACTATTCTTAAGGGTGCCAATGTGCGCGCCGCCCCCTCAACTGACGCCGACATTCTAACCGGACTTGCCGCGAATACGCCGGTCAATGTCATCGGCAGTGTCAAAAACGCTACGTGGTATCTCGTCGGCAAAAACGGCAAGGCAATTGGGTATGTGTACCATACGCTTGTCGGCGCTACCGCACCCCTCGAAGAGACTCAAACTGCATCTACACAGCCGCAGGTCCAGAACGAGGCCGAAGCCGAAAAAGTCGCCAAAGAAGAAATCGTTGCGCAAAATGATGATGTCATTGATCTGGACGCAGAGTTTGAAACCGAAACCCTGATGGCACAAACAACCTGTCGCGACATATCAATGACAGTCAGCGACGGCAACGAAACCGAACAGAAAAACTACGCTGCCTGCAAATCTCCTGACGGCGTTTGGGAGCTTGGTTAATGCAAAAGAACAAAGCTCTGCTGCCAATATCAGTGCTATTTTCCGCCACTCTACTCGCAACGCCGTTTCATCTGCATGCGGCAGAAACGAAACAAATCGCCAGATCCTCAAAGCTCGGGATTGAGCTTTTTGGCGTAGACGGAGAAAACTGGTGCAAGCCGTCTGCAAAACTAAAGCTTTCTCTTGAGAGTGGCAGTGCTCTAGCAGGTAAGGAAGAAAACCTTTTCCCAAAAATATCCAAGATATTTGCGTCCGAATGCCCAAAGATGGAGACAGCAGAAGTTGTTGTTTTTGACAGCGATGGCACCCTGACACGCAGCTTTGAAATCGCCAAGGAAGCAGGTTGGGGGATTACGGTCAAAGCACCTTTAGAAGTGGAAGATTCGCAAACAAAACAAAGCGTAAACGAAGCGAAAACTGAACAAAAAGATGTCGCGGCGATAGAACCAAACACGCAGACATTGCAAGAAGACAAACCTGTCTCACCCACTGAACAAGCAGAAACAAATGTTGCGGCAAAGCCGGAACAGGCTCGTGTGGAGAAGGCGGCTCCCCTCACAGCCGAGAATATGTTTCTCTTGGCGGCTCACTACAAGCCTGAAATGCTTGATGACGCGCGGGTGATTGACCAACTAGCCACCCTAGAAAGCTGTGACCGCTACATGGCTGTTCGTGAAAATGAGTTTGAGCTCCGGGATTGGCGCAAAGAAGTGCTCCCGGCAGTTAAAAGCGAAGTTGATGCCGTTACCAACCTTGTAGAGTTCTCTTTCAATTTCCGTGTTAATCGTGAATACGATTTTGACACTGCAATGCTCGATATCGGAAGCTTCATTCCGCGCACTCAAGAATATAATTCGACTTGCGGCTGGCGGGCCAATTTCAGAAACAATGTCTATGGTGGGCTGGTTCATCTCTCCTTCGAAGACTTGCCCGACACCTTTAACCGCAAGATTTACTTGCCCGACCAACTTGGTCGAGCGGCGGTTGATCAATTAGAGGCTGCCAATAACAATATCCGCGTAACATATCGTGCACGGATCAAAGATGTCGGCATTGTGGAAAACTGGGCTAAATACTACGAACTCAAAGCCGAATTCGTTGATGTCAAAATCCATACTGGCAAGCAGTCCGACTACCTTCTTGTTCACCACGGGCAAGAAAAATTCGCTGCGGCCCGCAAGCAGCATCAGATTGCTCTGGAAAAAGCGGAAGAAGAACAACGCAAGGCCGAAGAACAACGCCTTGCAGCGCAACGTGAACACGAAGAAGAACTTCGCCGCCTTCAGCGTGACCAAGAAAACGCACAGGCCCAAAGACTCTTCGATAGCCTCGCTGGCGAAAACGCGGTGCCCGCCAAACTCGCGGCACTTCATCACGACGGGAACACTTCGTTTAACAATCCCTACGATCTTGCCGCACGTGCATTCGCACAAGGCGGAAAGTTTCCCGTACGCGCATTTGTAAAAGTCGGCGACCGAGACAGTGTCGGCTATAAGGCAACATGGCCCGAACGGGTTTACCTCACAGGCGCAGAACTTGAAGAAGACGAATGGTATTTCGTTTCTGGAATGATCGACGGCCAAAAAATCGACAATACCCTTCAAAGCATGATTGCCGTTGATCTCGCTACAAAGTGCGATGATCGTATTTGCATGGATGAACAGGATGTCATGGACTATGTCCGGTCAGTGTATCCGCAATGGTCCGGGATGGAGGAATAAGTCGATGACAGAGGAAAAAAACCATATGGCCCAACCACTGTCGAAGAAACATGGAAAAATACCGCTTATCGCAGGTGGCATTGCAGCCATTGTCCTGATCGGCGGATATTTCGTTGTCCAAAGCCAAATAGCAGACAGCGCTGAAGATGAAATCACCCGCTTTCTGCGCGACAATCAGCTTGATCGTGCCATTCGATATCGCAACCTCGACGCCTCACTTTTCGGACAAAGCGTGACACTGAACAACGTTCGTATGGATTTTGGCGAGACACAAGGCACCATCGAAGCATTAACCATTTCGGACTTCGAATTAGATGAACGCAGTGGCCACCTTAACAGTGTCGATCTACGGGTTGTAAATGCGGACTTTCCAATTCAGCCTGGTCGGTCATCCTGGCTACGCAGGGCCTCGACCCCACCACCCTACCTGATCGGCATCGACACACTCCGAGGTGATTTCGGCCTGAAATACGAGTATGATAACGTCGACGGAAGACTTGACGCATCAATAGATTTTGAATTGCCTTCCTTGGCCGAAGGCACATTCAGCGTCAACGTCGGAAACATCAATCTTCCACCCGTAGACCGCATGTCGTCACAAAGTTTTGGCCGAATGCTCAAACTCGTCGAGGATGCGGGAAAAGCAAACCTTCAGGCGGTAGAAGTAACTGTCACTGACCTAGGGTTGGAAGATAGAATCGCCGAGTATATGAGCGTGAAAAATGGCGCGGCACTCGACGCACCATCCTATCGCGATCATGTGTATCAAACACTCACACTGCAGATCGAAGACAATCCGCCCAGAAGCGCGTTTGAACGCCATATGGCTGATATCTTCAAGTCGGCTCTGCAATCGTCAGGCGGCACTTTGTCCGTTTCATATGAACCTGAATATCCAACAAAATTCGAGGATATAAGCTCTGCGATGTTTGGGTTAATGATGGGGGGCTTTGGTAACCTCGGACAAAGCGCGATGCAAAATGGTGACGTCTTAAACGATCTTTTAGACCGCGATGTCTTGCAAATAGAGTTCGATAGCTGATCAAACGTAAAACGCCCCGCACTGTGTGGGGCGTTTTGCATTTTCACCAAATGTCAACGCCAACCTTTCGTGGCAACACAAGCATTCGCAAGGACACGCTCAATACCACGTCAAACTGGCCGGAAGGTCCTGCTTGGGGGCGAGTGCGATTACCTGATCAAGGAACAACCGCGCGATCGGTGACAGGCTTTTGCTTTTGCGCGTGATCACGCCGATATGGCGATGGCGCTCCGGGGTGGTGAGTGGCACGAAGACCAGCTTTTCGGGTGCTGCCATGTCCGACACCTTTGCTGCCAGTTCCGGCAAAACCGTAATCCCCACCCCTTCCGCGACCATGGCCGCCAGTGTGATGGTATTGGATGTTTCGACAATCGGGCGCGGCAGGATCGGGCCAGTCGCACCCAGCGCGATATCGCTGTCTTCCTCTGCACTGCTGGCGTTCGGATCAAGTGAGCGCAGCACCTTTTCCTCGGCCCGCATCGCCTTTTGGGCACGGGCCAGAACGGTTTTCGCTGCCGGAATGCCTGCCACCACCGCATCACGCACAGCGGGACTTAAAACCGGCATGGTATCTGATGACAGATCACTGGTGACACCGGGCTGCGCCATCAGCGCCCCGGTGCCGGATTCCGGCCCCAGCCCGACAAGCTTTTGCCCCGTCAAATCCGACCAGCGCAAAACCGACTTCTTGGCAAAGGCATGATCGGCCCGGCACAGCACGCCAAACCGGTCGGAAAATAGCGGGCGAAAGGCAATATCCGGCAACGCCTGCCATTCCCCGGCAATGCCAAAATCGGCGGCATTATTCGCCACCGCCTCATGCACTTCACCGGCATTGCGTTCATCAAGACGAATGCGCGCATCGGGATGGGCGACAACAAATTCGGAAATCACGGTCGGCAAAATACGCGTCAGAACCGACGGTGCGGCGGCAATCGTAATCTTGCCCCCGACACCCTTTGACAGCGCATCCAGATCACCAAGCGCCTCTTCAAAATCAGCCAGCAAACGCCTGGCAATCGGCAAGAACCGCTCACCCGTCTGGGTCAGCGCCACTTGGCGCGTCGTGCGATCAAAAAGGGCGGCCCCCGTCACATCCTCAAACTGGCGAATGGTCGCGGTAACCGCAGGCACTCCAAGCCCCAACACCCCGGCCGCAGCCGTAAAATTCCCCTGATCGGCAACTGCGACAAATACACGCATATGACGGATATTCAGCGATGACAGCATGGTCTTGATGATCCGTTCTGGTTAATTCCCCTGCCCGGTCAAACCATAACTGCCAATCACAGACAGGCCAAACCCTATTCAGGTTTTATATCGCCAAACGCTACTTTTACGGGCATTCTGGCTGGGCATTTCCCTAACCGACGACCGAAAGTGGCTACAAGGCGATGACAGAAAACGACCAACAGGAAGCCAAAACGTTGGAAGGCGAAGCTGCTGTCGACCTCTGGCGCAAAGGGCGGAAAGCATGGAACAGTTGGATTAAACAAAATCCGGGCTGGAATATCAGTTTTGCTCAGGTAGATTTCGTCGCAGAACGGGATTCTGACGGAAAATTATCTTTCAGCGGCTATAACTTTGTCGATGGCAGTGTAATTTTCGCAGATGCTAAATTCGGTGATGGAGATGTGAGCTTCTCCGACACTATATTTGGCGACAGAGGTGTTTACTTTACTCTTGCTAAGTTTGGCAACGGTACATTGAGCTTCAACAATGCCCAATTCGGCAATGGCGGAGTATCTTTCGAATATACCGATTTCGGAAACGGTACCTTACAGTTCTTTAAAACTCGTTTCGGAAATGGAGACCTAACTTTTAGAGAGGCCACTTTCGGCAAATGCACGTTAATATTCTCAAAGGGTAGTTTCGGAAACTGCAACGTGAACTTTTCTTTTGCCAAATTTGAAGACGGAAGATTGCAATTCCAAGACATCACCTTCGGAAAAGGAAACATCGACTTCTCTTCAACCACCATAAATAATCTTGGCTTTTCATCGACGACTTTCGACGATAACACCTTAAAATTCAACAACACCAACCTCACAAAATTGATATTCAAACCACAAGCCATTGAATCGAGCCGCATTGAGGCCAGTGGTCTATCAATCAAGAGGCAAGCCATTTTTGAACTTCCCGTATCCGCCTCTACATTGGAATTTTTTAACCTGCATGGTTCATCTTTTGATGGGCCACTTACTCTTTCGGGAAACATCGGCACCGTCCCCGACCTTCGGGCTTCACGATATACCCATCAAGTTGATCTAAGCGCGCTCGAGGTAAAACTGAGACGTACTCCTCAGTCACGTAACTGGTTTAAGAAACTGAGCGCTGTAGCAGAACACCCTGAAGACGCTGCACGGTTGAGACGTATAAAAGAGATAGCAGAGGCAAACAAAGATCATCAGGCTGCCCTGCGTTTTTCGGCAGATGAAAACAGAGCCAAAAGATGGCGGCAAACGTCCAAACTTGGCTCAATATTGGATATCGCATTTAGCGCTCTGAGCAATTACGGACAAAGCATACTCAGGCCGTTTTTCGGACTTTTCTTCTTCTTTTGCGTATTCACAAGCCTCTACTTGGCAAACTCGACGGAAATGTCGTTTGAGATTTCGACAGGTTGGTTGCAGTCTATGCTGCTGTCCGCCAGCAACAGTCTCCCCTTCCTACCTCAATCCCGAAGCGTAAGAGACGAAGCTATAAAAGTGCTTCATTGCGTTTCCCCTAGCCTTTGGGTAAACGCCATCATGATCGGACAAGGTATCCTAAGCTTCATCTTCCTGTTCCTGATCGGCTTGGGTTTGCGGAACCGGTTCCGCCTGTAGATCATTTCTTATCAAGCGTCGGCGGCACCGTCTTGATTGCGGTCACGGTCGGATGCACCTCGATCAGGCATTCGCGAAAAACCCGCGCCATGCGTGACATAACCGATTGCGGGAAGTTGGCAACACACATGCCGATCTTGAAGCTGAGCAGATCGGGACGAAGGGCGCGCATCTCGCCGCGTTCCACCCATTGCCGGGCAAAGTGGGTTGGCAGGAAACTGACGAACTTGCCGCTTCGGATCAGATAGGCCAGACCTTCCATGTCATAGGCCGTCGCACTTGGCGGATGTTTGAACAGCGACTGGAACGCCAGTGCGACCGAATAGCCACGCCTTGCGTATTTCTGTTCGGCCAGGTGTTCGATGGGCATTTTTTCGTGCGCACTTTCAAACAACGGATGTTCCTTGCCGCAATACATCGTCTGTTCTTCGTGAAAAAGCTGCTGCATCTGAACGGCCGCATTCATCGGCTGGTTGGGCATGACAGCGATTTCCATCTGCCGACTAAGCAGCGCGTTTTCAATCTGGTTGGGCGACACCACGACAAAGGTCGGATGCACGCCCGGCGCGCGTTCATGAAACAGCGCAATCGCCCGATCCAGCTTGCAATTGGGGTTTTCGACCATCGCATCGACAACACCAATGCGAAGCTCCCCCACCATATTGCCGCGGATCGCCCCGACTTCGGCCCGGAAAGAGTCGGCGGCGGCAAAAAGCTTGATCACCTCGCTATAGATCTTTTGCCCATGTTCGGTCAGCGAAAAGCCCGACCGCCCGCGCCGACACAGCTTGACCCCCAGCCGGGTTTCAAGGGCGGACATCTGGGTGCTGATGGTCGATCTGGAAATGCCCAACTCATCCTGGGCGGCGGTAAAACCGTTGCTTTCGACGATGGTTCGGAAAATACGCAACTGGCGGAAATCGACATCACTCAGAGGTGGAAGCGTAACGGACATTGGCGGCAGACCTTCGTGAAAGCAATAGGTTGAGAAAATCGGACGTTTAGTTTGAAAGTTTCATATTATTGAACACGTTCCCGCGTGGCAATGTTTGGGCAATCTTTTAATACTGCACCGCCGCCGAGGACCCCACGCATGAGCAACGCCACCACCAAACCTGAAACCGCATCGGGCATTTCCTTTGTTCCGCCCTCGGCGATGACCCTGCCGCGTTATGCCGGTGTCGCAAGCTTCATGCGCGCCCCGCATCTTGCGCTATCCGATGCGGCCTTAAGCGAGGTCGATATCGCCATGGTCGGCGTGCCATGGGATGGCGGCACCACCAACCGCCCCGGCGCGCGGCACGGCCCGCGCCAGTTGCGCGATCTCTCCACCATGATCCGCCCCAAACACCCCGCGACCGGCCAGAACCCGTTTGAAGACCGCAACATTGCCGATCTGGGCGATGCGCCGGTCAATCCGGCCGACATCATGGATACGTTGGAAAGTGTCACCGGCTTTATCGCCAAGCTGAAATCAAAGGGCATCACGCCGCTTAGTGCTGGGGGCGATCATTTGCTGTCCTATCCGATCCTCAAGGCACTGGCATCCGATGGTCCGCTTGGCATGGTGCATTTCGATGCCCATACCGACCTTTTTGACAGCTATTTCAACGGCTTCAAATACACCCACGGCACGCCGTTCCGCCGCGCGATCGAGGACGGCTACCTTGATCCCAAACGCGTGGTTCAGATCGGCATTCGCGGCACGATGTATGACGGCGAAGATGTTGAATGGGGCCTCGCCCAAGGGGTGCGCATCATCCGCATGGAAGAGGTCCTTGATCGCGGCATTGATCAGGTCATGGCGGAGGCGCGCGACATTGTTGGCCGCGATAAAACCTATGTCAGCTTTGATATCGATTCCGTCGACCCCGCCTTTGCGCCGGGCACCGGCACGCCGGAAATCGGCGGCTTTAACAGCCGCGAGGCGCAAAAAATGATCCGGCTTCTCGCCGGTCTTAATCTTGTGGGGGCGGACCTTGTTGAAGTGTCCCCACCTTTTGATCCTTCGGGAGGAACAGCCTGGCTTGGCATCTCGCTCATGTATGAATTGCTGTGCGTGCTGGCCGGGTCAAACGCCACCAGAAACCCGAACCGAAAATCGGGCTAGGCATACCGAAAAAGACCAAAACCTATCAGAGAGCATCTCACACCGGAGACACCATCTATGAAACGCATTCTTTCAAAAATCTGCCTGTCGGGTGCGGCACTCGCAACCGCCTTCTCGCTGTCCACCGCCGCCTCGGCAGAGGAACTGACCATTGCCCACTCCACCTGGGTTGGCTATGGCCCGCTTTACATCGCCCAGGAAGAGGGCTTCTTTGAAGAAGAAGGCCTTGATGTCAAACTGGTCGTCATGGAAGACGTCAAAACCCGTATGCCGGCCCTTGCCGCCGGTCGGATTGATGTTGCCGTCACCACCATTGACACCGTGCTTGGTTTTTACACCGAAGACCATCCACTGACCTATCTGTTTGCGTTGGATGATTCACGCGGCGGCGACGGCATTGTTGCCAATGCCGACATCAAAACCATCGAAGACCTCAAAGGCAAAAACGTCGCCTATACCGAGGGGTCTGTTTCCCAGTTCTTCCTGAGCGTCCTTCTCAAGGAAGCCGGCATGAGCCTTTCTGACGTCAATTCGATGAACATGTCGGCGGGGGACGCCGGTGCGGCCTTTGTGGCCAAGCGTGTTGACGCCGCCGTGACCTGGGAGCCGTGGCTGACCCGCGGGCAGGATACCGAACATGGTCATCTTCTAATTGACAGCTCCAAGGCACCGGGCCTGATCACCGACATCGCAGTGACGACCGAAGAAACCCTTGAGGCCCGCCGCCCAGAAATGGAAGCCCTGTATCGTGCATGGGCCAAGGCGGTTGCCTGGCAGAAAGCCAACGAAGAAGCAGCCGACGTGATTATGGCCAAAGGCGTTGGTGGCTGGCTTGACGATCCGGCGGTCTTTGCCGACACCCGTTCGGGCATCGCGTTTTATGATGCTGACATGAACAAGACCTTCATGGATCCGTCCAACCCGGATGGCATTGTTGCCACCATTGCCAACGCCATGACCCTTGGCAAGGAAAGCGGCATGGTCACGCTGGACGCCGATCCCAAAAGCCTTCTGGCTGCGGACATCGTGAAATAACGAACGCCACCAAGTTCAAGACTTAAAAAGAGCAAGCATCATGTGGACCAGATCCCTCTTCTCGCCCAAGACCGATATCGACAAGGGCACCTATGTCGCCCTGTCGCTGATTTCGGTTGTTGTTATCCTGGCCCTGTGGTGCTTGCTCACCTATGGCGGGATCACGCCCCGCGACTTCCTTGCCGCCCCGCATGAAGTCGTGGCGGCTGGCATCAAGCGCATCGCCAATATGTCGCTGTTTGAGCATATGTGGGCAAGCCTTGTTGTCATCCTGTCGGGCTTTATCCTCGCCTCCATCTTTGCTGTTCCGATCGGCATCCTGATGGGCAGTTTCCGCGCGGTGCAGGCGCTGATTGAACCGATCACCGGCTTCATGCGCTATATCCCGGTTTCCGCCCTGATCCCGCTTCTGATCCTGTGGATCGGCATCGGGGTCGAACAGAAAATCATGGTGATTTTCCTCGGTACCTTTTTCCAGCAGCTGATTTTGATTTCCGACGTTTCCGCCCGGATTTCCAAGGATCTGATTGATTGCGCCTACACACTTGGCGCGGATCGCCGCCGTGTTGTGACACGCGTGCTGGTTCCGGCCTGCATGCCCGGCGTGATGGATAACCTGCGGGTGACCATGGGCTGGGCCTGGACCTATCTGGTGGTGGCCGAACTGGTCGCAGCCGACACCGGCCTAGGCTACATGATCCTGAACGCCATGCGCGGGCTGTTTACCGATGTGATTTTGCTGGGTGTCTTTACCATCGGCATCTTGGGCCTGATCACCGACTTCTTCTTTAAATGGGCACGCCGGCGCTTGCTGCCCTGGTCTGCTGATTTTTAAGGGGCGATACAGTCATGAGCATGCTTTCCCTCCGTGACATCACGGTCCGTTTCGAACCCAAGGGCAAACCACCGGTTCTGGCCCTGGATGATGTATCGCTTGATGTTGCCAACGATACCTTTTCCGTCATTGTCGGCCCGTCGGGCTGTGGCAAATCCACACTCTTGCGCCTTGTCGCCGGGCTTGAAACCCCGACTTCCGGGCGGCTGGAACTCGATGGCGATCCGATCAACGGCCCGTCTGCCGATCGCGGTATGGTGTTTCAAAGCTACACCCTGTTTCCGTGGCTGACGGTCCGCGAAAACGTGATGTTCGGACCGAAGCTTAAAAACCTTCCCAAATCCGAATGCGAAGACATCGCCGATGATCTGATCAAGGCGGTCCACCTCGAAGGGTTTGAGAAATCATATCCCAAGGAACTTTCGGGCGGCATGCGTCAACGTGTGGCGCTGGCCCGCGCACTTGCCAATGATCCACGCATTTTGCTGATGGATGAACCGTTTGGCGCGCTGGATAGCCAAACCCGTCAGATGATGCAGGAATTGTTGCTTGATGTCTGGCAAAGCCGCCGCAAGACGGTCCTGTTCATCACCCACGACATTGACGAGGCGATCTTCCTTGGCGATGAAGTCCATGTGATGTCGGCCCGCCCGGGCCTGATCAAGCAATCGCTTGATATCAACATCGAACGTCCGCGTCACATCGATGCGCTCACCAGCCCGGAATTCATGGATTACAAGCGCACCATCCTGTCGCTGATGCATGACGAGGCGATCAAGGCCGAAGACGCCGCCAACCACCGCAAATCGGCCTAGGCCGCCAAAAAGCGCGGCAAAACAAACACCTGCCTGACTTGCCACCACCCGACAAGTTCAGGCACAGGGAATGTGCGGCTCACAGCAAATCCCGCGCAACACGCAAGGCCAGAAGAGGGGACTACTTCCCTTTTTTGGTCTTGAAAGTTCTTCAGTTTGTGTCGACTTCAACATATCGGAATTTCGACCTTAACCAATCAGCCACTTCTTGCGCCTCTGCTTTCGAGCCCTCATAAATGCCCCTTATTATCTTAGGCGATGATTCATATAAAACAATCCCATCAGTTAGAAGCTCCACCTCAAAGTCTAATATAACTTTTTCGTCCTCAAATCGGACAGTATGCCGATGTGGCATCGTTATTTTTGGCATTTTTAGTTTACAATCCTTCTATCATCCTGAGGGCATCATTTACTGACGTTCCTATTGGAATAGTGACTTGCGATCCAGAAACTGATCGCACTGTAACCTGTGTAACGTTGGGGTTTTGCAGCAGCGTCGGAAGTTCTTGTGTTAAGAAAATGCTGCTAGAACGTGGATTATTAACGATTGCTGTTACATCACCTGATGCTTGCGAAGCATAGTTTGATGAAATTCTCCCCCAGACATTAGCCGCTTGATCACCACCAACGTCGGTAACAGTACCATCGAACAATCTCAAATCGTCTAAGTATCTGCCACCGCTTGTCTGCTCGAGCGTTACAAGCCCGTTGCTCGAAGCATAGTTTTCAGCAGCTTCTCTAGCACCTTGCCCTGAATAAAACACAGACTGGTTTCGCCCTGTTGTAACATCCAGTTCATCAACACCATCAAGTAGTCTTTGGTATGAAAGTTGGTCTGGTGTTAAATCCTGTATTCTATTTGACGCGATGATTTTCTGAGTGTCAATTTTCCTGAGCAGATCATCAGCCTTATCCGTCAGCCCTGCCTTACGGGCAAGTTCATAGGACTTCTCAAGAATCTTGAGTTTGCCAAGGGTAACGTCGATGGCCACATTTAGACCAGCCTCCAGAATGGCATCCTCAAACTGCTCGTCTGTCAGTTCGCCATTGATATAAGCATCAACCAGTTCATATGCAGTTGTCGCATTGTCATACAGCTCATAAGCCGTCCATGCGACCATCGCCCCCTGGAACAGCAACACAACCGCCGGTAGGATATTGTCCGCTGCAACACTCTCGCCCGCATCGGCCCCGATATAAACCTCGTTACCACTGGTTGCGATCAAGGCCGCTGCCGCTGCCCCGGCAAGACGCCCGACATCGACCCCGTTCTGACGCCACTCCTCAAACATGGCATTCATGGTGTCGCGTTGTTCTGGCGTGATCTCGTCCGTCTTCTCCAGATCAATTCCGGTAAAGCTTTGAATGTCTTGAAGGGTGCTTTCTTCTGTCATCCACTGATAGAGTTCGGCTGATACCGCACCACCAACACCGCCTGCGGCCCCCGCCGCACACCCACCGGATTGCGAAATCTCACCACGCGCACAGCCCAATGCAGCATGTGCAACCTTGTGCCAAAGCCAGGTTCCCGGATCGACACTGGTTGTGCCATCGGCGTTGGTGGTCATCATCGCCTTGTATTCGGCACCGATTTCAGCCGCCAACGACGCGCCAATCGTGCTTGCCGCCGCCAGACGCAAATTTCCGACCAGCGTATCGCTGAAATCAGATCCGGTAATCGCACTGTCAACACCAGAGCGGATGACACCGTCGATGCTGTTTTCCAGAAGAGTTGTAATGAATTCAGAATTTTCGCCAAGCTCCTCAAGCCCGAACGTATCAAGGTTAATTGAATCTGTAGCGCCAGCGGTCAGGGCACTAACTACGATGCCACGGAGTGTGTTACTGGAGAAAATAGATTGAAAGGCCCCACGCATATCACCCGAAACAGCACCATTGGCAATCGAGGTCGCTGCTGTTGCCGCAACACTTGCAAGAGCGGCATTAACCATGGTCATGGTCGTTAATTGTGCAGCTGTTCCTGCATATATAACGCCATTAAAAGATGCTGTTGCCAAAGTTGTCGTCGCACCTGCCTCAAGGGCGGCTGCCCCGACAAGGTTGGCTGACAATGCAGCAGTTGCGCCGGCAGTAATAATCGCCGTCGCAATCGCAATCAGTGCCATCGCACCGCCACCAAGGCCGGAGCTTTGGTCGTACCAGGTTTCGTAAATTTCTTCGACGCCCTGCCAGTCGACATTGTCCATGCCTTGCAGGTCGGCGAGATATTCAAGGCCCGGCGCCTCGGCCAACTGGGCGATGTCAGTGGCAAAATCACCGGTGGAGCGGTATTCAACCACCACGCCGCCCGGGCTTTCGATGATGAAATCCCCACCCGATTCAAGGATGGCATGACGGACCACTTCCTTTTCGTGGCCATATTCCGTCATCGTCCATTTAAGGGTGCCGCCCTCATATTCCGAAACCGACAGGTAATCGCGCTCCTTGTCGGTCAGAAGCCAC
>Ga0207848_100435_pt1 | contig 16237 bp, 14 predicted proteins | sample TtaePargueraPR_10_FD_187737 | JGI IMG/M metagenome (GOLD analysis project Ga0207848, IMG submission 187737) | Aerobic enrichment media microbial communities from Bioluminiscent Bay, La Parguera, Puerto Rico - Tt and M2 (3) (SPAdes) | ecosystem: Environmental > Aquatic > Marine > Unclassified ... | reverse complement strand
TCCTGCAATCACAAGAACAACCGGAGGATTCATGCCACAGGTACCCGTCGCACAACTGAAGGACTTCATCGGCAAGGAACTCGGTCACTCCGACTGGCTGACCATCGACCAGCAGCGTGTCGATCAGTTTGCCGACTGCACCGGTGACCACCAATTCATCCATGTCGACGCCGAGAAGGCTGCCCAGACCCCGTTCGGCGGCACCATCGCCCACGGCTTCCTGTCTCTGTCGCTGCTGCCGATGCTCTCCGGTGACCTGATGGTGGTTCCCGAAGGCACGCGAATGGGCGTCAACTATGGCCTGGACAGCCTGCGCTTCATCCAGCCGGTACGCGTCGGCTCGCGGGTGCGGCTGGGGCTGACGCTGATCGATGCCCACGAGAAGAATCCCGGCCAGTGGCTGCTCAAGGCGCGCGCGGTGATGGAGATCGAAGGCTCGGAGAAACCGGCCTACATCGCCGAAACCCTGGCTCTGTGCGTCCTCTGAGCGGCAACCCTGCGCGATTGTCGCAGCCCGCCCGGTTTGCGGCATACTGCGGACGTCCTGCCTGAGCGGATGTCCGCATGCTGCGTCTTCTTCCCTTCCTGTTACTCGGTCTGCTCACCGCCTGCGGCGAGGGCGAGCCTCTGACCCCTGCCGATGGAGTGCTGCCGGACGGAGGCCGCTACCGCGGCGAGATCGTCGACGGCCTGCTGCAGGGCAGCGGGCGCATCGATTACCCGAACGGCAGCTACTACTTCGGCGAGTTCAAGGACGGCCAGTGGCATGGCTTCGGTACCTGGAACGGCGCTACCGGCGATCGCTACGAGGGCGAATTCAAGCATGGTCTGTTCGACGGCCTCGGCCGCTTCAGCTACGCCGAGGGCGGCGTCTACGAAGGCGAATTCCAGGCCGGCCGCATGCACGGCCACGGCCGTTTCAGCCAGGACGGCACGGTCTACGAAGGCGAGTTCCGCAACAACCTCTACCACGGCCAGGGCAAGCTCGAGTATGCCGATGGCTACGTCCATCAGGGCCAGTTCAGCCAAGGCCAGCCGGATGGTCCTGGTACCCGCAGCGACGTCGATGGCCAGCTCAGCGGCGATTTCAGCGCCGGCAGCCTGAACGGCGAAGGCAGCTACGTGACCGGCCAGGGCGAAAGCTACAGCGGCCAGTTCGAGAATGACCAGTTCCATGGCCAGGGCCGCTACGAGGACAGCGACGGCAACGTCTGGAGCGGTACCTTCGTCCATGGCGAACTGAGTGGCACCGGCAGCCACCTCGCCAGCGATGGCAGCCGTTACGTCGGCCAGTTCCGCGGCTGGCGCTATCACGGCCAGGGCCGGCTCGACCGTGCCGATGGCAGTTTCTACACCGGCGGCTTCCGCCAGGGACGCTTCGCCGGCGAGGGTGCGCTGACCGATGCCGTAGGCCGCGAACTGCGCGGCACCTGGCACAACGGCCGGCGCATCCGCGACGAACAGGGCCACGTCCTGCCCGACCCGTTGGAGATCGCCCTGCTGGAGCAGGGTGACCTGCTCAACGGCGCCATCGAGGCACTGCCGCCATCCACCCCGACGACCGAGCTCTATACGCTGACGTTCGCCGGCGACGGTCGCCAGAGCGTGTTCATGCGCGAAGCGGATTACGTGCAGCGGCTGCTGGCCGAGCGCTTCGAGGCCCGCGGCCAGCTCAGCCTGGTCAACCATCGTGACCACCTGGCCGACCGCCCGCTGGCGACCCGGGAGAACCTGGCGCGGGCCATCCGCGCCCTGGCCGAGCGCAGCGGCGAGGAAGACCTGATCTTCCTCTACTTCACCAGCCACGGCTCGGCCGAGCACGAACTGGTGTTGAGCCAGCCGCGTCTGAGCCTGGACGACTTGCCCGCCGGCGACCTTGCCGGGCTGCTCACGCCGCTGGCCGGGCGCAAGGCGGTGGTGGTGATATCCGCCTGCTACTCCGGTGGTTTCATCGAGCCGCTGAAGAACCAGCAGACGCTGATCATGACTGCCGCGCGTGCCGACCGGGTGTCGTTCGGCTGCTCCGAGCAGAGCGACTTCACCTACTTCGGCCGCGCGCTGTTCGCCGAAGCATTGCAGGAAACCGACGATATCGTGCAGGCCTTCACGCTGGCGGCGGCAAAGGTTGCCGAACGCGAGCAGGCCGACGACTATCAGGCATCGGAACCGCAATTATGGGCACCGGAACCGGTCGTCCAGCGCTGGCAGGAACTGCAGCAACGACGTGCCGCCCAATGATCGCCACAGGAGCACAACCATGTATTTGACGCCACAGCGCATTCTGCTTGCCGGCGCCACCGGACTCACTGGCGAGCACCTGCTCGATCGACTGCTCAACGAACCCACCGTCGAACGCGTGCTGGCGCCGACGCGCAAGCCGCTGGCCGCGCACCCACGCCTGGAAAACCCGGTCGGCGAGCTGCTAACAGTGCTGCCAACTCTGAGCGGCGCGATCGACACGGCCTTCTGCTGCCTGGGCAGCACACTCAAGCAGGCCGGCACCCAGGAAGCCTTCCGTGCCATTGATCATGACCTGGTGCTGGCATTCGCCCGCCGCGCCAAGGAAATGGGCGCCCGCCATCTGCTGGTGATCAGCTCACTGGGCGCCAGCACGGACAGCTCGATCTTCTATCTCAAGGTAAAGGGCGAGACCGAGGCCGCACTACAGCAGCAGGACTGGCCGCAACTGACCATCGCGCGCCCTTCGCAACTCATCGGCCCACGCCTGGAGTCGCGCCTGAGCGAGCGCATCGCCGCGCCGCTGTCGCAGCTGCTTCCAGGCAAGTACCACGGAATCGAGGCCTGCACGCTGGCGCGAGCGCTCTGGCGCCTGGCGCTGGAAGAAGGCGACGGCCTGCGCATCGTCGAGTCGGACGAACTGCGCAAATTGGGCAAGTAGCTTTCGGCCGGACTTCTGGCCGTGATCGTCGCGAGGGCCGGCTTGCTGCCGGCTCGCAGGCGTAGGACTGATGTCGCTCTTTACTTCCGGCTCGCCCGGCCGGGCGGATCGGCGCCGCGCGATCCACCCAACGAGCCTGCGCGAGCCTTAGTGGCCGCTCATACCTTGATGAAGTGCTCGCGGTAATGCCGCAGCTCGGCGATGGAATCGCGGATGTCGTCCAGCGCCAGGTGGGTACCAGCCTTCTTGAAACCTTCCATGATTTGTGGCGCCCAGCGTGCTGCCAGCTCCTTGAGCGTCGAGACATCCAGATTGCGGTAGTGGAAGTAGGCTTCCAGCGTCGGCATCTGTCGGTAGAGGAAACGACGGTCCTGGCAGATGCTGTTGCCACAGATCGGCGACTTGCCCTTGGGCACCCACTGCTCGAGGAATTCCAGGGTCAGGCGCTCGGCCTCCGCCGTGGAAATCCGGCTCTCACGCACACGCTGGGTCAGCCCCGAACCGCCGTGCTGGCGGGTGTTCCACTCATCCATGCGGGCGAGGACTTCGTCGCTCTGGTGCACGGCGATGACCGGTCCCTCGGCCAGCACGTTGAGCTGGCTGTCGGTGACGATGGTGGCCATCTCGATGATGACGTCGTTGTCCGGATCCAGACCGGTCATTTCCAGGTCGATCCAGATCAGGTTCTGCGGGTTCTGCATGAGGGGCTCCTTGGCTGTGCGGCGCAGTTTAGCCGCTCGCGCCGGCGCCGTCAGGTGGGCCGGCCGGGTACCAGATCAGCAAGCGTGAGCCGCGCCAGTCGTCGATCGACAGCACTTCGGCCGGTTCCACGCCGGGCACCGCGAAACTGTTGCTGATCAGCATCGCACCGGGGCGCATTTCCGCCAGCGCCTTTTCCCACAGCGCCGCCATGGGCGCCGGTGAAAGGAAGCAGTAGACAACATCGTACTCGCCGAGATCGACGCGCCACAGGCTGAGCGGCTGGACCTGGCAGTTGCGCCGTGGCAGGCAGCGCAGCCAGGACAGGGCGAAGGTCAGCGGTGCGGTTTCCACTCCGACGAAGCGAGCCGCCGGATATGCCCGTGCCAGCCGCACCAGGGTACCGGCCAGCCCACTGCCCAGATCGATCAGACGAAAATCGTTCGGCAGCACCGCCAGCCGCGCACGCAACCGGCGCTCGGTCTGCGAGCCGGTCAGGTAGAGCGGCACGCGCTCGCCGAAGGCGTTCCAGTTGAGCAGTAAGAGCAGCGCGAGGCCGCTCAGCGGTGCCCATGCCGGTACATTCAGGTCGCCGGACAGCAGCAGACCAGGCACGAAGAGCAGGTTGATCGGCAACCACCAGACCGACAGGCCGAGTCGCGCCCCGATCAGTGCGGCCAGAGCGCCCTGCGCGAGCGCGGTGGGGATCAGCCCCGGGCGCACGGCAAAGCCCCAGGCCAAGCCGAACGCCAGTAGCCAGACGAGCAGCAGCGCCAGCAACTGGGCCAGCAGCGCGCGCAGAACAGGCAAGCGGGTAAGCGTGGTGGCGGACATGGTCAGCGATCGTCGAACCAGGGTCGGCCAGTCTAACCGTCTGCCGACGCGCCATACAGGCCGCAGCCAGCCGGCATGCTAGACTCGCCCACCAAAACTGCGAGACAACCCCCACCCATGGCCAAACGCCAACTCAACCGCCGGCAGAGCTGGCGTATCGAGAAGATCCAGGAAGAGCGCGCCGCCCGTGCCGCACGCCGTGAGAGCCGTGCCCTCGAGGAGCTGGAGGGCGGCGACCTCGGCCCGGAACAGACCGGGCTGGTCATCGCGCATTTCGGCGTACAGGTCGAGGTCGAGGCACTGGAGGGCGAACACAGCGGGCAGGTGTTCCGCTGCCACCTGCGGGCCAACCTGCCGACACTGGTCACGGGCGACCGCGTGGTCTGGCGCCCGGGCAACCAGGGCATCGGCGTCATCGTCGCGCAGCTGCCGCGGCATTCGGAGCTGTGCCGGCCGGACATGCGTGGCCAGCTCAAGCCGGTGGCGGCCAATGTCGACCTGATCGTCATCGTCTTCGCCCCGCTCCCCGAGCCGCACGCCAACCTGATCGATCGCTATCTGATCGCAGCCGAGCACGCTGGCATCGCGCCGCTGCTGCTGCTGAACAAGGCCGACCTGATCGACGAGCAGAACGAGGCAGCACTGAACCGCCTGCTGGACGTGTATCGCCAGCTGGATTATCCGCTGCTGGAGGTCTCGGCCCATGGCGGCGCCGGCATGGACGAGCTGAAGGCGCGCCTCGACGGTCACGTCAGCGTGTTCGTCGGGCAGTCCGGGGTTGGCAAGTCGTCGCTGGTCAACAGCCTGCTGCCGGGCGTCGATACCCGTGTCGGCGCGCTGTCGGAAATGACCGGCAAGGGTACGCATACCACCACCACCGCGCGGCTGTTCCACTTCCCCGGCGGCGGCGAGCTGATCGACTCACCCGGCATTCGCGAATTCGGCCTCGGCCACGTCAGCCGCGCCGATGTGGAAGCGGGCTTTATCGAATTTCAGGATCTGCTCGGGCACTGCCGTTTCCGCGACTGCAAGCATGATCGCGAACCGGGCTGCGCGCTGCTCAAGGCTCTGGAAGAGGGGCGTATCCAGCCGCAGCGCATGGCCAGCTATCGACATATTCTCAGCAGCCTGCCGGAATCGGACTACTGATAAACGGGCTGATCAGCGCGCACCGGGCTCGCTGAACTTCAGCACTCCGTCTTCGAAGATATTCAACCGCTCGCGCAGCTGTTCGGGCTGCAACGGCTCCTCGACGGGTGCCGTCGCGCCGGGCGAAGACTGGGCAGGCGCCGCACCGCCCTCATCGTCGGGCTGCGCGCCGGGCTGCTCGCCCTCGATCGAACGCTGCGCCTTTTTGGTCAGCACCAGGATGTCGATGCGACGGTTCACCGGGTTGAACGGATCCTTGCGATCGAACAGCGCAGAGGATGCGTAGCCGACCACCCGCGCGATCTGCTCTTCCGGATAGCCACCGTACACCAACGTTCGCCGAGCCGCGTTGGCGCGGCTGGCCGATAGCTCCCAGTTGCCGAAATCGCCGCGCCCGGAAAACGGTTTGGCGTCGGTGTGTCCGCTGATGCTGATCTTGTTCGGCACGGCGGCGATGGTATCCACCAGCGCCAGCAGGATGTCCTCGAAATAAGGCTGCAGCTGGGCACTGCCGAGGGCGAACATCGGCCGGTTCTCGGCATCCATGATCTGGATGCGCAGGCCGTCCTGGGTGATCTCGAAGAGGATCTGATCCTTGAACTTCTGCAGTTCGGGGTTTTCCTCAACCTTGTTCTGCAGCTCTTGCAGCACTAGATCGAGGCGCTCACGCTCCAACTGTTCGGCAAAGGATTCCGCCTGATCGCTGTCGATCTGCGCTTCGCTCTGTGCCGGTTCCAGTTCAGGGTTGAGCGTGCGATCCGGCGATGGCGTGGGCGTACCGCCCAGATCGATCACATGCGGGCTGGCACTTTCGGTGAAGCCGATCGGATCCTGGAAGTAGCCGGAGATCAATTTCTTCTGCTCTGGCGTAGCCGAACTCATCAGCCACATCACCAGAAAGAACGCCATCATCGCGGTGGCGAAGTCGGCAAAGGCGATTTTCCAGGCGCCGCCATGGTGACCGGCAGCGGACTTCTTGACCCGCTTGACGATGATCGGTTGGGTGTTGTCCATGGAGAACCTTTAGGCGCCACGCATGGCTTGCTCGAGCTCGGAGAAGCTCGGGCGGTGCGCCGGATACAGAACTTTGCGCCCGAATTCGACGGCCAGGGTCGGCGGCATGCCGGAGGCCGAGGCCACCAGCGTCGCCTTTATCGCCTCGTAGACGTTCAACTCTTCCTTGGCATCATGCTCAAGCGCACCGGCCAGCGGACCGAAGAACCCGTAGGAAGCAAGAATGCCGAGGAATGTACCGACCAGCGCCGTAGCGACCTTCTCACCGATTTCGGCGTTCGTCGCTTCGGCAAGGATCGACATGGTGATCACGATGCCCAGCACCGCCGCCACGATACCCATTGCCGGCAGGCCATCCGCGATCTTGGCCACCGCATGGGATGGGTGTTCGAGCTCTTCCTTCAGGCTCGATATTTCCATGTCAAACAGACCCTCGAGCTCGTGGGGCGCCATGTTGCCGGACGACATGATGCGCAGGTAATCGCAAACAAACGCTGTCATCCGCTCGTCCTTCAGAAAGCCCGGGTACTTGCTGAACAAGGGGCTGGCGGCTGGATCTTCCAGGTCCGCCTCGATGGCCATCATGCCCTCACGACGGCTCTTGTTCAGGATCGAATAGAGCAGGCTGAGCACTTCCAGGTAATAGGCATGGGTGAAGCGCGTACTGAACATCTGCAGCGACTTCTTGAAAACCACCTTGGTCGTGCTGCCAGGGTTGGCTTGCAGAAAGCCACCCAGCGCCGCACCGCCGATGATCATCACCTCGAATGGATGGATGAGTGCGCCGACCTTGCCGCCGGAAAGAATAAAGCCGCCCAGCACACTGGCGAACACCACGATGATGCCGATTATCTTGACCATAGGAGGTACGTCTGAAACCTGGTTACGAGCCGTCCGGATCAGGGCAAAACAGCGCCCCAAGTCGCTACCAGACGACCTTGCAAAAGGAATGTTGGAAGAATTGTTCTGGTTATCGGAACTTTTGCGCCAGACTAAAGGCCATCCCGATGAAAAGCTAGTTCGGCCATGACCACCACGCCCCCGCTACCACGCACCCTGCCCGCCTGGATCAAGGCACTCGACGATGCTCCCCTGCCCGCCTTTGCTGCCGTTCATGAACGGGTTCGCCTGGCGTTGCGCGACAGCAGCAAGTCGATGCGGCAGATCGCCGAACTCATCCAGGACAGCCCGGTGCTGGCGCTGCGCTTCATTCAGGAGGCCAACCGCGGCATCGGCGATGGCCAGCCGGCCGAAAGCCTGGAGGTCGCACTCAGCCGCATCGGCGTGCAGCGCGCTGAAGCATTGCTGGCGCGCATTCCGGCGATGGAGGCGGCCGACATGCCGCGACCGCTGCGGCAACTGGTGCTGATCAGCCGCCATGCCAGCCAGCAGGCCAACGGACTGTTCGCCGCCCGCCTGGCCCGGCTGTGGCAGGACATCCACTGGGGCAGCCTGCTGTTTCTGGCGCCGGCCTGGGCACTGATCGGCACCTATCCGCATCTGCTGGAAAGTTGGGAACAGCGGGTATTGGCCAAGGGCGAACCAGCCAGCCGCGTCGAGCGCGAACTGCTCGGCGTTTCCCTGCTGGAGCTGTGCCTCAGGCTTGCCGAGCATTGGCGTCTACCCGACTGGATCGCTCAGGGCTATCGCCTGCTCGGTGCCGATCGGCGCCGGCTGATCAGGGCCCTGCATATCGCCCATGACAACGAACACCCGCTGCACCAGCAGCAGATGCTCGACGCCGACCCAGAGCTACGCCGCTGGCTTACATTGCCGAGCAACACCATCGTGCTGGCCAACGGCTTGGCGCTATCGGCACACCACAGCTGGAGCGGCGTGCACAGCCTGCGCTGGCAGCGGCTGGCCGGACTGTACCTGCAGGTGCCGCTGGACGAGATGCAACAGATGGTGCACCAGCAAGCGGTCATCAGTGCCCGCGAGTTCGGCCCGACCGACCTCTGGCACCCGGCCCAGGGCCTGCTGTGGCCCACCGGCAGCCGCTTCCAGACCCTGCGCGAAGCACCGACCCCGAGCGCGGCCGACCTAGCCGAGTGGCGCGACCAATGTCGCCGCCTGCTGGGCGATCCCTCACCGTTCAGCAACATCCTGCAACTGACTGCCACGGCCAGCCGCGCACTGACCTGCGCCGGCCTTCAGCGCTCACTGGTGATGCTGCTCGACCGCAAGCAGAATCGCCTGGTCAGCCAGCAGGGCAACGGCCTGCCTGCCGATGCCACGCGCCTGACGCTGGCTCCGGAGCAGAGCCAGATTGTTCGGCGCCTGCTGGAAAAACCTGCCCAGCTGCGACTGCAACCATCCAACATGGCGCAGTTCTCGGCCCTCCTGCCCGGCACGCTCAAGAAACTGTTCGCCGGCGAGCACCTGCTGTTGCGCTCGCTGGGAGTCGACGGGCGAGTGCTGATGCTCATCGTTGCCGATCAGAACGGCGCGCCCATGTCGGACACGGTACTGCAAACATTCGTTAAAACATCCCAGTGCATCGAGCGCGCGCTGAGCAATTTCAGCAGGCGCGGGGGCTGATCTTTTTCGCTAGACTTCGTCCCTTCCATGACTGAGTCGAGGCCCGCCGTGTCCGTCTTTTCCCACCTGCCGCTGGTGATCGAGCCTGCCGATCTGGCCGCTCGCCTCGATGCGCCGGAACTGATTCTGGTCGATCTGACGAGCGCCGCTCGCTATGCCGAAGGCCATCTGCCGGGTGCTCGCTTCGTCGACCCCAAGCAAACCCAGCTCGGCCAACCGCCAGCGCCCGGCCTGCTTCCCGACATCGCGCAGCTGCAGCAGCTGTTCGGCGCACTGGGACATCGCCCCGACGCGGTCTATGTGGTCTACGACGACGAGGGCGGCGGCTGGGCCGGGCGCTTCGTCTGGCTGCTGGATGTGATTGGCCATCGCCACTACCACTACCTCAACGGCGGCCTGCACGCCTGGCTGGCCGAGGGCCGGTCACTCACCCAGCAGGTACCCGCGGCCGCCGCCGGCCACCCGAGCCTGACGCTCGACGAAGCACCCACCGCCACCCGCACCTACATCGAGAGCCGCCTCGGCGCGGACGACCTGGCTATATGGGACGCTCGCTCACCGGCTGAATACCGCGGCGAAAAGCTGTTCGCCGCCCGCGGTGGCCACATCCCCGGGGCGGTCAACTTCGAGTGGACCGCCGCCATGGACCCAGCACGTTCGCTGCGCATCCGCGAGGACATCGCCGAGCACCTGCGGGCACTCGGGATCGTGCCGGAGAAGGAAATCATCACCCATTGTCAAACCCACCATCGCTCAGGCCTCACCTACCTGATAGCCAAGGCGCTGGGCTATCCGCGCGTCAAAGGCTACGCCGGCTCCTGGGCCGAATGGGGCAACCTGCCTGACACCCCGGTGCAGCAATGAAAAGGACCAACATGAAAGAACGCCTGTTCGTCGCCAGCCAGTATGTGCTGCCGCATCACCTGATCTCACGACTGGCCGGCTGCCTGGCCGAATGCCGGCTGCCCTGGGTGAAGAACACCTTCATCAAGTGGTTCGTCCGCCATTTCCAGGTCGACATGCGCGAGGCCCAGACGGAAGAACCTACGGCCTACGAACATTTCAACGCCTTTTTCACCCGCGCGTTGAAAGACGACGCGCGTCCGCTGGACACCACGCCTGGCGCCATTCTCAACCCTTGCGACGGGGCCATCAGCCAGCTAGGCCGCATCGAGCAGGGGCGCATCTTCCAGGCCAAGGGGCACAGCTTCAGCGCCATGGAGTTGCTCGGCGGCGATCATGAGCGCGCGGCGCCGTTCATGGGCGGCGCATTCGCTACCGTGTACCTGTCGCCCAAGGATTATCACCGTGTGCATATGCCGGTCAGCGGCACGCTGCGCGAGATGGTCTATGTACCGGGACGGATTTTCTCCGTGAACACCGTTACCGCCCAGGGGGTACCGGAGCTGTTCGCGCGCAACGAGCGGGTGGTCTGCCTGTTCGACACCGAGCATGGGCCGATGGCTATGGTGCTGGTTGGCGCGATGATCGTTGCCAGCATCGAAACGGTCTGGGCTGGGCTGGTCACGCCGCCCAAGCGCAGCCTCCGGACCTTCCGTTACGACGAAACCGCGCGCGCGCCGATTCACCTGGAAAAGGGCGCGGAGATGGGACGCTTCAAGCTTGGTTCGACAGTCATCCTGCTGTTCGGTCCGGACCGTGTTCGCTGGGCCGAGCAGCTCGGCCCGCTTAGTCCCGTATGCATGGGCCAGGCCCTGGGGCAGGCGGAATCGAGCGCAGTGGTCGCCGAGTCGCTCGACCAGCTCTAACGGCCCCAACCGACGTTCGGCCGCCAGCCGCTGCCGAATGTCGGCTAATATCACCAGGCCATTATTCAGTCCTGCCCGCTGCGGCAGATATTGATAGAGTTCTCATTACTCATGCCTTGAATCGCTGCGGAGCCATCGTTGGATAGACAGAGCCATCATCTGCTGTTGCGCGCACCCGCACCGACTCGGCAGAGCCTGTCCTTCTGCGATGCCAGCGTGCGCGGCGTATCCGCCTGGCTCGCCGGGCTGCCCAAAGCCAACATCGGTGAGACCGCACGTCAGCTGTATCAGGCCCTGATCGAGCTCAACCAGCTTCGCATTGGGTCCGAAACCAGGCTGCAGATACTCGAGCTGCTGCGCCCGGACGTGCACTTCGTCTGCCGGCAGCTGGAAAAGCACTACGTCAACCAGCCAATCGTGCTGGCCGAGCGCCCGCGCAAGGTCGCCGGCCTTTGCCAGGCACTGCAGAACCACCTGGCGGTCGGCTACAAGCTGATCGTCGTTCGCGTGGTCTCCCAACCTAACCGCGACCGCCACCAGTTGTTTTCCGTCGCACTGCAGCGTGCGGTTCATAGTCTGGGCGCGTTGCTCGTGCGCTCGACTCAACTCTACGGGCCGCCCGCACCCGGTCTTTGGCTGGAGATGCATCAGCTATATCAATTGGCGGTCGAACACGGCGTCGAGCGTCTCCTGGTCCGCGATCCGCTGGCGCAGCACGGCCCCGGCCTGAGCACCGAGCAGAGCTATATCGCCGCGCTGCTGCTCGGCTGTGCGCGCTGCAACCAGATGCGTCAGCAGAACATCATCAAGCTGGCCGCGGCGCTCGAAGCCTGGAGCGCGCTGCCATTGATCCAGGCCGGCAGCCTGGCCAGCAGCCTGTTCCTGCTTTCCCCGACGGTAGACGGCCCACCACGCTATCGCTCGTTGTTGCCAGATGCACAACAGCTGCATCTGCTCGGTATCGATACCCGTCCACTGGTCGACCTGATCGAGGAACACCTGCGCCTGGCTGCGGAAAACCGCCAGCTGACCAACCTCCCGGCGGCCAACGGTCTCGATGACGATCTGCTGCGCCACCTGAGCTCGGCCTGGGGCGCGATTTCCGAACGCACCTTCCAGCGCACCCCGGCACAGGGTGTACTCAGCCTGTGCATCGGCATGACCGCGCTGCATTTTCAGCTAGCCGGCCAGCGACCGTTCAATGAGGTGCTGGAGCAGCCCGACGCATCGAACCGCGCGGTATTCAAGCTGCACAATGGCGCAACAGATGTCTGGGCCAGCGCTTTCGATGCCCAGAGCACCGCTACCGAGCTGCCGCCGAACCAGGATCATATCGAGTTCATCAGCCCTACCCGCGCACGCGCCACTCCCTCTCCAGCGGCTCGCGCAAACAACACCGATCCGGTCCCGGCAAGCAGATCGACAACAAGCGAAAGCCACCCGATTCATCAGGTCCAGTTGGTCGATCACAGCCCGGGCGGCTATTGCCTGGCCTGGGAAGGTGAAGTCCCCGGCCTGCTGCAGACCGGCGAATTGCTGGGGCTGCGCGAAGGTGACGGACAGAGCTGGAGCATCGCCGTGGTGCGCTGGATTCGCCAAGTCCGCGGGGGCGTCACGCAGATGGGCGTCCAGCTGATCGCACCGCAGGCCCAACCCTGCGGCCTGCGCCTGCTGCGCAAGGTCGATCAGGGCAGCGAGTACCTTCGTGCCCTGCTGTTACCCGAGATCGGCGCCATCTCTCAGCCGGCGATGCTGATTGCGCCACGCCTGCCCTTCCAGGAGGGGCACAAGGTCCTGATCAATCACAACGGCGAGGAACAGCGCGCCATTCTGCACCGACGCCGTGGCAACAGCGGAAACTACAACCAGTTCGAGTATCGCTCGCTTGGCCAGCTGGCACCGGAGCGAGAGACCTCGTTCACAGGCTGGAAAGCCCACACGAGCGGCGGGGATGAAGATTTTGACTCACTCTGGAAGTCACTGTAGATTGCCGATTCTCGCATTCTTGCCTGCCCGCGCCGCACCGGCGCGCACTTAAGCTGTTGCCATGGCCCTGCAAAAGAAAACCATCCGCCTGCTGATTCTTGAAGACTCGCAGAACGAAGCCGAGCGCCTGGTCAGCCTCTTCCGCAATGCCGGACAGGCGACCCGGGTGCATCGACTCACCTCCAGCGACGATCTGGCCGAAGCCCTGAAACAAATCTGGGATCTGCTGATCAGTGCGCCGCAGAGCGAGAATCTCGACCCCAGCGAGGCGATCAGCGCTATTCGCCGACAGGCCAAGGACATCCCGATCATCCAGCTGACCGCCGGCAACGACGCCGAAGCGATCACCGATGCGCTGATGCTCGGCGCCCAGGACGCGTTGCCACAGGGCGAGGATGATTGGCTGCTGCTGGTGGCCAACCGCGAACTGGCCAACCTCGAGGAGCGACGAGCCCGACGCTCGGCCGAAGTCGCGCTGCGCGAGGCGGAGAAACGTTGCCAGCTGCTGCTCGACAGCTCCGTCGACGCCATCGCCTACGTTCACGACGGCATGCATGTCTATGCCAACCGTGCCTACCTCGAGCTGTTCGGCTACGACGACGTCGAGGATCTGGAAGGCATGCCGATGATCGACCTGATCGGCGGTGCCGACCAGAGCCGGTTCAAGACCTTCCTGAAAAACTACCAGACCCTCGAAGGCAGCGCCGAATTGGCCTGCGGCGGGGTCCGCGCCGACGGCGAAGCGCTGAAGATGCGCATGAGCTTCTCGCCAGCCGCCTATGACGGCGAGCCTTGCATCCAGGTGGTGATCCGCGCCGAGAGCGACAGCGCCGAACTGCAGAAGCTCCGCGAGATCAGCAGCCAGGATCCGGTGACCGGCCTGCTCAACCGCAACAGCTTTGTCGAAGTCATGGATACTGCGGTCGAGCGCGCGGTCAACGCAGGCCAGAGCGCGACCCTGGCGTACATCCGCATCGACCGTTTCGCTGCATTGCAGGCCGATATCGGCCTGACCGACTCCGACCAGCTGCTCAGCCAGCTGGCAACCCTGCTGCGCGGGCACTTCCCGAGCGACACCCAGCTGGCGCGCTTCGCCGATGATGTGTTCACCGTGCTGCAGCCCGGCGTCATACCGCAGCAGGCCGAAGCGGACCTGCGTGCACTGCTTGGCAAGGTCGAAGGGCATCTGCTCGATGTAGGCGGGCGCACGGTGCAGGTCACCCTCAGCATCGGCGTCGCCGGCCTCGACGAAAAGACCGCCAAGGCCCAGGACGCCATCGAGCGCGCGCACCGCTGCGCCGATGAGCTGAGCGACGGCAATGCGCTGAAGATCTATAACCCCGCCGACGAGCTGGCCGCCGCGGCGAACCGCGGCGATATCGCCGCCATGCTCAAGCAGGCACTGGAGAACAACAGCTTCAGGCTGCTGTTCCAGCCGATCATCAGCCTGCGCGGCGACAACTTCGAGCATTACGAAGTCCTGCTGCGACTGCTCGATCCCCAAGGCGCGGAGGTACCGCCCAACGAGTTTCTCAGCGCCGCCAGCGAGGCCGGCCTGGCCAGCAAGATCGACCGCTGGGTCATTCTCAATTCCATCAAGCTGCTCGCCGAACATCGCGCCAAGGGCCATAGCACCCGCTTGTTCCTGCACCTGTCCGCCGCCAGCATCCAGGACGCCAGTCTGCTGCCCTGGCTCGGCGTCGTACTCAAGGCCTCGCGCCTGCCCGGCGACTCACTGGCCTTCGAGTTCGGCGAAGCCGATGCCGTCGCCTATCTCAAACCAGCCAAGGCATTAGCACAGGGCCTGAGCGGCCTCGGCTGCCGAATTGCCCTGGCCCAGTTCGGTTGCGTGCTGAACCCCTTCAACACGCTCAAGCACCTGGATGCCGAGTTCATCAAGGTCGACGGCTCCTATACCCAGGATCTGAGCCGCCAGGAAAATCAGGAAGCGCTCAAGACGCTGCTGGCCGAGCTACACGAGCAGCGCAAGCAGAGCATCGTGCCTTTCGTCGAAAGCGCCACGGTACTCGCCACGCTCTGGCAGGCCGGCGTCAGCTATATCCAGGGGCATTACCTGCAGGGTCCCAGCCAGTCGATGGACTACGACTTCTCCTCCGACGAGGAGTGAGCCCGGCTGGCCCAGCGGCCAAGACAGACTCCTCCTGCCAACTCGCCCTGAGTTGATCGTGGTCATCCGCTGGCCGCAACGCTGGGCTAGAGTGTCCGGACGTCTTCACTTTCAGGAGGAGTCGTGCCATGGCCATGATGAAAGCCGCCGTGTTCGTCGAACCCGGGCGCATCGAACTGCAGGACAAACCCATACCCGAGATCGGCCCGAACGATGCGCTGTTGCGGATCACCACGACAACCATCTGTGGCACCGATGTTCACATTCTCAAGGGCGAGTACCCGGTTGCCCCGGGACTGACCATTGGCCACGAGCCGGTGGGCGTCATCGAAAAGCTGGGCAGCAATGTCAGGGGCTACCAGGAGGGCCAGCGCGTGATCGCCGGCGCCATCTGCCCGAGCTTCACCTCCTACGCCTGCCAGGACGGCCTGCCGTCGCAGGATGGCGGCTGCTCGTGCCACGGTTACAAGCCCATGGGCGGCTGGCGTTTCGGCAACACCATCGACGGCACCCAGGCCGAATACGTGCTGGTGCCCGACGCCCAGGCCAACCTGGCGCCGGTGCCGGACGGCCTGACCGACGAGCAGGTGTTGATGTGTCCGGACATCATGTCCACCGGGTTCGCCGGCGCCGAGGCCGCCAACATCAAGATCGGCGACATCGTGGTGATCTTCGCCCAGGGCCCCATCGGCCTGTGTGCTACTGCCGGAGCCAGACTGCGTGGCGCCGGCACCATCATCGCAGTGGACGGCGTCGATGCGCGGCTGGATATCGCGCGCAAGATGGGTGCGGATGTGACGCTCAACTTCCGCAATGTCGACGTGGTGGACGAGGTGCTCAAGCTGACCGGCGGCCGCGGCGTCGACGCTTCCATCGAGGCGCTGGGCCTGCAATCGACATTCGAGAGCGCGTTGCGAGTACTCAAGCCAGGCGGCATGCTGTCCAGCCTCGGCGTCTACTCCAGTGACCTGACCATTCCGCTCGGCGCCTTCCACGCCGGCCTGGGCGACAACAAGATCGTCACCTCGCTCTGCCCCGGCGGCAAGGAGCGCATGCGCCGGCTGCTCAACGTGGTGGCTTCAGGACGAGTCGATCTCGGCCCGCTGGTGACCCATCAGTATGCGCTGGACGATATCAATGACGCCTACGATCTCTTCGCCAACCAGCGCGACGGGGTACTGAAGGTAGCGATCAAGCCCTGAGACCGGCGGCGACGGG
>Ga0207848_100434_pt1 | contig 16273 bp, 21 predicted proteins | sample TtaePargueraPR_10_FD_187737 | JGI IMG/M metagenome (GOLD analysis project Ga0207848, IMG submission 187737) | Aerobic enrichment media microbial communities from Bioluminiscent Bay, La Parguera, Puerto Rico - Tt and M2 (3) (SPAdes) | ecosystem: Environmental > Aquatic > Marine > Unclassified ... | reverse complement strand
GAAAAGACTAGCCCCGTGTTCAGCGCAACGCTGATGTCCTTCCAACGCAAAGGAGCTTCGTCATGACCGATACCCTGATCAAGGTCGACTTGAATCAGCCTGCCACCGAGAACGAGCAGATCCACAACCGCTGGCATCCCGACATTCCGATGGCCTGCTGGGTCAAGCCGGGCGACGACTTCATTCTCGAGACCTATGACTGGACCGCAGGCGCGATCAAGAACGACGACGATGCATCCGATGTGCGCGACGTCGACCTCACCACCGTGCACTACCTGTCCGGTCCGGTTGGCGTCGAGGGTGCCGAGCCGGGCGACCTGCTGGTGGTGGACCTGCTCGACATCGGTGCCAAGCAGGATTCGCTGTGGGGCTTCAATGGCTTCTTCTCGCAGCAGAACGGCGGCGGCTTCCTGACCGACCACTTCCCCCATGCGCAGAAATCCATCTGGGATTTCCAGGGCCTGTTCACCAGCTCCAGGCACATCCCGGGCGTGCGTTTCGCCGGGCAGATCCATCCCGGTCTGATCGGCTGCCTGCCGGACCACAAGATGCTGGCGACCTGGAACGAGCGCGAGCAGGGCCTGATCGACACCAATCCCAACCGCGTCCCGCCGCTGGCCAATCCGACATTCGCCGCCACCGCGCACATGGGCAAGCTCACCGGCGAGGCGCGTGACAAGGCCGCGGCCCAGGGCGCGCGTACCGTGCCGCCCCGCGAGCATGGCGGCAACTGCGACATCAAGGATCTTTCGCGCGGCTCGAAGATCTTCTTCCCGGTCTATGTAGACGGCGCCGGGCTCTCGGTCGGCGACCTTCACTTCAGCCAGGGTGACGGCGAGATCACCTTCTGCGGCGCCATCGAGATGGCCGGCTGGGTGCACATGAAGGTCGAGCTGATCAAGGGCGGCATGGCCAAGTACGGCATCAAGAACCCGATCTTCAAGCCCAGCCCCATCGTGCCGACCTACAAGGACTACCTGATCTTCGAAGGCATCTCGGTCGACGAGAGCGGCAAGCAGCACTACCTGGACGTCAACATCGCCTACAAGCAGGCCTGTCTGAACGCCATCAACTACCTGACCAAATTCGGCTACACACCGGCGCAGGGTTACTCGCTACTCGGTTCGGCGCCGGTGCAGGGCCATATCAGCGGCGTGGTGGACATACCCAACGCCTGCGCCACGCTCTGGCTGCCGACCGAGATCTTCGAGTTCGACATCCACCCGAACGCGTCCGGGCCGACCCGGTTCCTCGATGGCAGCATCGACCTGCCGATCGCCTACGACAAATGAGTTCGTTCATCCGGGCGGGGCAGGTGCTCTGGACGGCGGCCTGGCGCGCCCGGATGGAGGGACACGGAGGATGACGCGATGCCGATCTATGAATACGACTGCGACGCCTGCGGTGATTTCACCGCCCTGCGCCCGATGAGTGTGCGCAGCGAACCCTGCGATTGCCCGGCCTGCGGCACGCCCAGCCCGCGAGTGATTCGCACCGCCCCCGGCCTGGCAACCATGGCCGGCAGCACCCGCGCGGCGCATGAGACCAATGAGCGCGCCAGCCACGCGCCCAAGACAGTCGCCGAGTATGCCGCCAGCAAGCGCCACCCGGCCGGCTGCAGCTGCTGCGGCCCGAGTAAGCCGCTGCAACCCACCAAGGCTAATCCCCATGCGCTCAAGGCCAGCCCGTCGAACCGGCCGTGGATGATCAGCCACTAGCCTGCAGACTTGGTCGCGCCAGCGCCAACCCGCTCACTACGACAGAACCCGAAAGAGGGAGAGATCCATGCGTCACGGTGATATTTCCAGCAGTCCCGATACCGTCGGCGTAGCCGTCGTCAACTATAAGATGCCGCGCCTGCACACTCGCGCCGAGGTACTCGACAACGCGCGCAAGATCGCCGAGATGATCAAGGGCATGAAGCTCGGCCTGCCGGGCATGGACCTGGTGGTGTTCCCCGAGTACAGCACCATGGGGATCATGTATGACCCAGGCGAGATGATGGAAACCGCCACCACCATTCCCGGCGAGGAAACCGCGATCTTCTCGGCCGCCTGTCGCGAGGCACGTACCTGGGGCATCTTCTCGCTCACCGGCGAGCGCAACGAAGACCCGGGCAAGGCGCCTTACAACACGCTGGTGCTGATCAACGATCAGGGCGAGATCGTGCAGAAGTACCGCAAGTGCATTCCCTGGTGCCCGATCGAGGGCTGGTATCCGGGTGACCGCACTTACGTCAGCGACGGCCCCAAGGGCATGAAGATCAGCCTGATCATCTGCGACGACGGCAACTACCCTGAGATCTGGCGCGACTGCGCGATGAAGGGCGCCGAGCTGATCGTGCGCTGCCAGGGCTACATGTACCCGGCCAAGGAGCAGCAGGTGCTGATGTCCAAGACCATGGCCTGGGCCAACAACTGTTACGTGGCGGTGGCCAATGCCGCGGGCTTCGATGGCGTCTATAGCTACTTCGGCCACTCGGCGATCATCGGCTTCGACGGTCGCACCCTGGGCGAGTGCGGCGAGGAGGAAATGGGGATCCAGTATGCCCAGCTGTCCATCTCGCAGATCCGTGACGCCCGTGCCAACGACCAGTCGCAGAACCACCTGTTCAAGCTGCTGCACCGCGGCTACACCGGCGTCTATAACTCGGGTGACGGTGACAAGGGCGTGGCTGACTGTCCGTTCGAGTTCTACCGCACCTGGGTGCTGGATGCGCAGAAGGCGCAGGAAAACGTCGAGGCCCTGACCCGAGCCACTGTCGGCGTCGCCGACTGCCCGGTGTATGAACTGCCGCACGCGGGACGGGAGCGTACGCTGGGTTGAAGGGTTGCCCGCTGCATTGGGGCGACTGTTCCAGAGGGTGGCAGGCCTGTGTCGACTTTGGGCGATTACCGGCCTCGCTGCGATCCATGCTTTGTCTTCGGAGAGCAGGTAGTGGCGGACGCGCAGCGTTAATCGCCCCCATTCCCCGCGGCCCTTCGCTCCAATGGTTGAGGGGGCGCACGTTCAACACTCCGCACCGGAATATCCATGCCGTTCGTGAATGAACTCATCGAGCACAACCGTACCCAGCTCGCGCAAGCCAGCGACCGGGAGGGCCACGCGCCGAAGTCGGCGTCGCGCTTCCTGTTCGACGTCGAGACCGTCATGGCGCTGCTGCGCAGTCGTATCGTTGGTCAGGATGCGGTGCTGAGCGAAATCGAGGCGATGCTTCGCGTGGTCAAGGCCGGAATCGGCGATCCCGAACGTCCGCTGACGGTCAATCTCTTCCTCGGCCCGACCGGGGTTGGCAAGACCGAGATCGTCCGGCTGCTGGCTCAGGCCATTCATGGCAAGCCGGACGCCTTCTGCCGTATCGACATGAATACCCTGGCCCAGGAGCACTACGCCGCCGCGCTCACCGGAGCCCCGCCCGGTTACGTGGGCAGCAAGGAAGGCACGACCCTGTTCGACGCCGAGGCCATCGCGGGAAGCTTCAGCCGGCCCGGTATCGTGCTGTTCGACGAGCTGGAGAAGGCCAGTCGGGAAGTCGTGCGCAGCCTGCTCAATGTGCTGGATAGCGGACGACTGACCTTGGCTGCTGGCAACCGGACCCTCGATTTCCGCAACGCGCTGGTGTTCATGACCAGCAATGTCGGCGCACGGCAGGCTGCGCGATGGGAGCGCTGGCCGATACCGCCTGTGGGCCGTGCCGTGTTGCGAAGCCGTAGCTTTGGGCAGGCGTTGCATCGGCATTTCGATCCGGAGTTCCTCAATCGCATCGACCGCACGCTGCAGTTCGAGAGCATCCAGGGCGATAGGCTGATGGCGGTGCTCGATGTCGAACTGGGCAAGCTGGTGCAGCGCCTGGACCGGCAGGGCGTACGGCTGCAGGTCGACGAGGCTGTCAAACGCGCCATCTGCCACGCGCACGACTCGCGCTTCGGTGCCCGCGACCTCAGTCGGCGGCTGCGCACGCGCCTGGAACCAGCGTTGGCAGCAGCCTTGTTGCGCGCTCCTGCCGAGCGGGTATGGCGAGCGGTGCTGCACGAAGGCGTGATCCGCGTGGAGCCGCTCGCGAGCGACTAGCAGCGAACTCTCCGGCGGTGCGGTCGTCCCATTTTCTAGACCGCCAACTTCACTGATCGGGGAACATCAATGGCCATGCTGGACACCCGCGGCATCGGGGCCTTTACCTTGCTCAAGCGCACCTTCAAGGAATTCGGCGCCGATGACATGTCGACCTATGCATCGGCGCTGGCCTACCGGGGGCTGTTCGCGATGTTTCCGTTCCTGGTGTTCCTCATCGCATTACTCGGCTTTCTCGATCTGCAGAACTTCTTCGACTGGTTGCGCATGCAGGCCGCGCTGGCCTTGCCGCCAATGGCGATGGAGCAGATAAACCCGGTCATCAACCAACTGCAGGAGCAGCAGGCCGGGCTGTTGTCGTTCGGTATTCTCGTGGCGTTGTGGACGGCTTCGATCGGCTTCCGATCGCTGATGATCGCTATGAACCGCGCCTATGACGTGGAGGAGGGGCGACCCGGCTGGAAGCTCATCTTGCTCTCGCTGGCCTACACGATAGGCGTCGCGGTACTGCTGCTTCTGACTGCCGGGCTGATGATCATCGGGCCGCAGGCGATGGAGTGGCTGGCCAGCCAGGTTGGAATGGGCGACCTGGTGGTTCTGCTCTGGACCTGGCTGCGTTGGCCGGTGATCGTGGTCATGCTGATGCTGGTGGTGGCGCTTCTCTACTACGTGACGCCGGATGTGGAGCAGGAATTCCGCTTCATTACACCGGGCTCGGTGCTGGCTGTGCTGGTGTGGATCCTGGCCTCGATCGCCTTCGGTATCTACGTGCAGAACTTCGCCGACTACAACGCCACGTACGGCAGCATCGGCGCCATTATCGTGCTGCTACTCTATCTGTATATCTCCTCCGCGGTGCTGCTGTTCGGTGCCGAACTCAATGCAGTCATCGAGCACGCGTCGGTGGAAGGCAAGGATCCGGGCGACAAACAGCCTGACGCCTGAGCGGAGCCCGACGCGAACGTCCCTCCGGCGTAACGGTCATTTATTTCATTACAGATTTATTCCGCATGGATGGCGGAGCGGGTCGCCGACGCGGCGCCCCGCCGGCGAGCTGCCGGTTTTTCTGCAACGGACCGAACGGAGAAGTACCTTGCACATCGCGGACATGACCATGTTCTACGCGCCGGCCAGTGGTGGCGTGCGCACCTACCTCGAGGCCAAGCACCGGCGCTTGCAGCTCTACTCCGGGGTGCGCCACAGCATTCTGGTGCCGGGCGACGGCTACAGCCACAACGACGGTCTGTATCAGGTGCCCGCTCCGATCCTGCCGTTCGGCAAGGGCTATCGCTTCCCGATCCGCCGTGCTCCCTGGTGCAATCTGCTGCGTTCATTGCGGCCTGACCTGATCGAGGTCGGCGATCCGTACATGACCGCCTGGGCGGCTCTCGAGGCCGGGCGCAGGCTGGAGGTACCGGTGATCGGTTTCTACCATTCGGACCTGCCCTTGCTGGTCAGCAACCGTATCGGCAGCTGGCTGGGGACGAATTTCAATGGCTACGTCTCGCGGCTGTATGGCAGCTTCGACCGCGTGCTGGCGCCGAGTGAAGTGATGGCTGACAAGCTGACCCACCTGGGCGTGCGCAACGTCTTCGTGCAGCCGCTGGGGGTCGATCTGGAGACCTTCAACCCCGACCGGCGCGACCCGCAACTCCGCCGTGAACTGGGTTTGCCGGACGATGCGCGGCTGATGGTGTTCGCCGGCCGCGGCTCGCGGGAGAAGAACCTGCACATCCTGCTGGAGACCGCGCGTCAGCTCGGCAAGCCCTATCACCTGTTGCTGGTGGGCTCGAGCATGCCGCAGCGGGTGCCGGACAACGTCACGGTCATCGATCGCTTTTGCCCGGCCATCGAAGTGGCGCGTTATCTGGCCAGCAGCGATGTGCTGCTGCACGCCGGTAACCAGGAGACCTTCGGCCTGGTCGCGCTGGAGGCCATGGCGTCCGGCATTCCGGTCGTCGCGGCGCGGGCTGGGGCGCTGCCGGAGTTGGTGCCGTTCTACAGCGGGCGACTCTGCAAGCCGCTCGACCCCAGGGCGATGGCGCATACCGTGCGCGAACTGTTCGAGGACGAGCCGAGGTTGCTTGGCCATCAGGCGCGCCAGCATGTCGAAGCCCACCATGCATGGGATGCGGTGGTCGCCGGGCTGCTGGCGCACTACCACGCGGTGCTGGGCACGGCGGATCTGCCGGTAGCCGTGCATGGCTGATCGTGCCCTGACGCTGGTGTTGCATGACGTCGCCGCGGAAACCTGGCCGGACTATCGGCCGTTCGTCGAGGCGGTGGATGCCATTGGCGGCGTCCCGATCACCTGGCTGGTGGTGCCGGACTTTCATCGACGCAATCCGCTGGAGCGGCAGCCGGAGTTCCGCCGGCTGCTGGACCATCGTCTGCAGCGGGGCGATGAACTGGTGCTGCATGGCTGCTACCACGCCGACCTGGAGCCGGCACCGCGCAATCCGCGGGACTGGTTCATGCGCCGCGTCTATACGCACGAGGGCGAGTTCTACAGCCTGGACGCGGCGAGCGCGCGGCAACGCCTGGACCATGGCATGGAGCTGTTTCGCCGCCACGGCTGGCCGTTGCATGGGTTCGTTGCGCCGGCGTGGCTGATGAGCCCCGGCACACGGCGTGCGCTGGCGGACAGCGGGTTGGTCTATACCAGCGATCCCGGGCATCTGTTCCGGCTGCCGGAATTCGCGCCCATCGTCGCACCGGGACTTGTCTGGAGTGCTCGCAGCGCTTGGCGTCGAGGACTTTCCCGGCTGGTCAGCGAGCATCAGCTGCGTCGTCATCGAGAGGCCCCGTTGCTGCGGCTCGGGTTGCATCCGGTGGATATGCGCCACGAAGTTTCACGGCGTTATTGGAAGGGCGTGCTGCTTCGGCTGCTCGATGACGGGCGCCGGCCGGTAACCAAGATAGACTGGCTGGAAGAGTACGGATCGTTGAGCGCAGTGGCATGAATCGACGCTGGTGGTTGTTGGGCGGCGCCCTGGCTGCCGCTGCGCTCGTGCCGTTGCTGCTTGGGGGCAGGGGGCTGTTCGAGCGTCTCTGGCAGTTTCCCGGCGGCCTGCTGATGATCATGCTGGGCATGGTGCTTGTCGGTTGGAACCTCAACGCGCTGCGCCTGCGCCTGTTGCTCGGGCGCCGGCAGCTGGGCCAGCGCCGCGCTTTCGGTATCGTCGTGGCTACCGAGTTCGCGATCTGTGCGACACCCGGCGGCGCTGGCGGCCCGCTGACGCTGATGGCACTGCTGATGCGCCAGGGCGTGGCGCCGGCCAAGGGCACCGCGACCTATGCCGTCGAGCAGTTGAGTGATCTGCTGTTCTTCGCCTGCGCGCTGGTCGGTGTGCTGTTCTACGCATTGACGCATGCACTCAACGCGTACATCGCCAGCCTGCTGGGCTTCAGCGCGGCGCTGTTGATCGGAGTGTTAGTGCTGCTGGCGCTGCTCGGCCGCTTCCACCGCCAGGTCTTCCTGCTCAACGGCTGGCTGGTCACGCGCCTCGGCATGAAGCAAACGCGCAAGCGGCGCTGGGCGCGCAAGGTGCTGGGCTTCCGCAACGCCCTGGTCGAATGCTTCCGCCTGCCACGGCGAATCCTGCTCACGGTGTTCGCACTCACCACGCTGCACTGGTTGCTGCGCTTCAGCGTGCTCTACCTGACGCTGCAGGGGCTGGGCAGCGAACTCGCGTGGGCCTGGACCTTCCTCGTGCAGCTACTGGCGCTCACCGCCGGTCAGCTCAGCCTGTTGCCCGGTGGCGCCGGCAGCGCCGAACTGGCCTCGGCCGCGTTGCTGACGCCCATGGTAGGCAAGTCGACCACCGCGGCGGCCATCCTGATCTGGCGTTTCGTGACCTATTACTTTTACCTCATCGTCGGCGCGCCGGTGTTTTTGCATCTGGCGGGTCGGCCCTTGCTGCGCCGGTTGATGCCATCGCGCCAGGCATGAACCGCTCCGCCCCGATGGCTGGGCGAAACTAACGCTTCGCGCGGACGGTCCACCTTATGTCACTAACGAATAAGTCAGGAGTTCGCCATGAGTAGCGCAGAAGACAAGATCAAGGGCAATACCAACGAAGCCGTCGGCAAGATCAAGCAGGGCGTGGGCGAAGCGACCGATAATGAGCGCATGAAAGGCGAGGGTCAGCGCCAGGAGGTCAAGGGTGAAGGCCAGCAGCTCAAGGGGGAGGCGAAGGACACCTTGAAGAAGGGTGTCGACAAAGCCTGACCGCACATTGCCGCAGACAAAAATGCCCGCTTCATGCGGGCATTTTTGTGTAACGAGCGCTGATCAGCGCTCCAGATATTGCAGCTTGTCCTTCACGCCATCCCATTCTTCGGCATCGGCCAGCGCATCCTTCTTCTCGGTGATGTTCGGCCAGACTTCCGCCAGGTCCGCGTTCAGCTCGATGAACTCCTGCTGGTCTTCCGGTACCTCGTCCTCGGAGAAGATCGCCTGGGCCGGGCACTCGGGCTCACAGAGGGCGCAGTCGATGCACTCGTCCGGGTGAATCACCAGAAAGTTCGGGCCTTCGTAGAAGCAGTCCACCGGGCAGACTTCCACGCAATCGGTGTATTTGCACTTGATGCAGTTGTCGGTGACGACGAAGGTCATGTCTAGCTATCTCCTCAGGCGTGTCAGGTAGGCGTTACGGTGACGCCCCTGCGAGTAGGCGGCACAGGCAGATGCCGCTATCAAAAAAATGCGCGCGATTCTAGCAGCTTTCGCGGCACATCAAATGCGTGATTTCAAGCTGTATAGCAGCTCCAGCGCCTGGCGCGGCGTCACATCATCGGGATTGATCCGCCCCAATTCCTCGAGCACCGGATGCGGCAGGCTGGCGAACAGGTCGCTTTGCATCGGTGGTGCCGGCTGGCCGGGTGCCATTCTCGGCGCTTCGTGGGGCAGGCTGGTGGTTTCCAGGCGCGACAGATGGTCGCGTGCACGCTGGATGACTTCGCCCGGCACACCGGCCAGCTGCGCCACCGCCAGGCCATAGCTCTGGCTCGCCGGGCCAGGCAGTACATGGTGCAGGAAGACGATGCGCTCGTTGTGCTCGGTGGCCGAGAGGTGCACGTTGGCCACTACCGGCTCGCTTTCCGGCAGCACGGTCAGTTCGAAGTAGTGGGTGGCGAACAGCGTGAACGCGCGCAGCTTGGCCAGGTGCTCGGCTGCCGCCCAGGCCAGCGACAGGCCGTCGAAGGTGCTGGTGCCGCGGCCGACCTCGTCCATCAGTACCAGGCTGCGATCACTGGCGTTGTGCAGGATGTTGGCGGTTTCGCTCATTTCCACCATGAAGGTCGAGCGCCCGCCGGCGAGGTCGTCCGAAGAGCCGATGCGGGTGAAGATGCGGTCCACCAACGACAGCTCGCAGGCGGCTGCCGGGACGAAGCTGCCGATCTGTGCCAGCAGCACGATCAGCGCAGTCTGGCGCATGTAGGTCGATTTACCGCCCATGTTCGGCCCGGTGATGACCAGCATGCGGGTGGCATCGTCGAGGCCAAGGTCGTTGGCCACGAAAGGCGTCTCCAATACTTGCTCGACCACCGGGTGGCGACCCTGCTCGATGCGCATGCACGGCTGCTCGACGAAGCGCGGGCGATTCAGATCGAGATTGAGCGCGCGCTCGGCGAGATTGCTCAGCACGTCCAGTTCGGCCAGTGCGGCAGCGCTTTCCTGCAGGGACGGCAGGTGGCCGATGAGCATTTCCAGCAGCTCGTCGTAGAGCAGCTTCTCGCGGGCGAGGGCGCGGCTCTTGGCCGACAGTGCCTTGTCCTCGAATTCCTTCAGCTCAGGGGTTATGAAGCGCTCGGCGCCCTTGAGTGTCTGCCGGCGGATGTAGTCGGCCGGCGCGGATTCGGCCTGTTTGCTCGGCAGCTCGATGAAGTAGCCGTGCACGCGGTTGTAGCCGACCTTGAGGTTGGCCAGGCCGGTGCGCGCCCTCTCGCGGGTCTCCAGGTCCATCAGGTACTGGCCGGCATTCTCGGAGAGCGACTGCAGCTCGTCCAGCTCGGCGTCGTAGCCGGTCTTGAGTACGCCGCCGTCGCGGATCACCGCCGGCGGGTTGTCGATGATGGCGCGCGCCAGCAGCTCGGCCAGCTCCGGGTAGGTACTGATGCTTTTCGCCAGTTCCAGTAGATGCGGTGCCACCAGGTCCTGCATGCCGGCCTGCAGCTGCGGTAGCGCAGCGAGCGCGTCGCGCAGACGCGCCAGGTCGCGCGGGCGGGCGTTGCGCAGGCCGATACGGGCGAGGATGCGTTCCAGGTCTCCGATGTCCTTGAGCTGCGGCTGCAGCTGTTCGAAGCGGTAGTGCTCGAGCAGGCAGGTGATCGAGTCCTGACGCGCCTCGAGGATTTCGCGGTTGCGCAGCGGGCGATTCAGCCAGCGGGTCAGCAGGCGCGAGCCCATGGCGGTCTGGCAGCGGTCCATGACCGATTGCAGTGTGTTCTCGCGACCGCCGGCCAGGTTGACGTCCAGCTCCAGATTGCGCCGGCTGGCACCGTCGAGGATCACCGTGTCGTCGAGGCGCTCGTGGCGCAGGCTGCGTAGGTGGGGCAGGGCGGTGCGCTGGGTTTCCTTGGCGTAGGCGAGCAGGCAGCCGGCGGCACCGATCGCCAGGGTCAGGTTCTCGCAGCCGAAGCCCTTGAGGTCCTGGGTGGAGAACTGCTGGCAGAGGCTCTTGAACGCCGAATCGCGATCGAAATCCCAGGGCGCGCGACGGCGCACACCGCGGCGTTTCTCCAGCGGCAGGCCCTGTGGCCAATCGTCGGGAATCAGCAATTCTGCTGGGCTCAGGCGCTCCAGTTCGGCGAGTAGGGTTTCCCAGCCCTTGAGCTCCTGCACGCTGAAACGACCGCTGGCGATGTCCAGCACCGACAGGCCGAACAGCTTCTCGTCGCCGACTACCGCCGCCAGCAGGTTGTCGCGGCGCTCGTCCAGCAGCGCCTCGTCGCTCACCGTACCGGGGGTGATGATGCGCACCACCTGGCGCTCCACCGGGCCCTTGCTGGTCGCCGGGTCGCCGATCTGCTCGCAGATCACCACCGATTCGCCCAGCTTGACCAGTCGCGCCAGGTATCCTTCGGCGGAGTGGAACGGAATGCCGGCCATGGGGATTGCTGTGCCCGCCGACTGTCCGCGCGCGGTCAGGGTGATGTCGAGCAGCGCGGCGGCTTTCTTGGCGTCGTCGTAGAACAGCTCGTAGAAATCGCCCATGCGGTAGAACATCAGCTGGTCCGGATGCTCGCGCTTGAGCTTCCAGTACTGCTGCATCATGGGGGTGTGGCTAGAAAGCCCGTCGTTACTGGCCTCTGAGGCTTTCTGTCTAATACTCATCGATTCTGTCTAATACTTCAGCCGATCCGGGACGGCATTGTCGGCGCCTGGGCGATCTTGGGCAACCGGCCGCGCAGGTAGCGAGCGGTCATCCTGGCGTCCGTGTGGCCGCCGAGCGTCTGCGCATTCTTTCCTTCCCGATCGGCATCGGTGAGCGACTTGGCGCGGATGTCGTGAATCTTCACGTCATGGATGCCAGTCTTCTCGCGCAGCGCCTGAAACGCTTCCTTCACCGTCTCATAGCTGACCGGCTTGCCGGCACGCGAGCAGAACAGGGTCAAAGTGCGAACCTTGCGCGGAAGCGCCTTGGCTCGATCGATTACGGCCTGCAGGTCTGGCGTCATGGCCACGATCAGCTTGGCGCCTGTCTTCTCCTGCACGAACGACACGCCCTCTTCGCTGATGTCTGCCAGGCGGATTGCGATCACGTCCCCGATGCGCTGGCCGGTCAGGTAGCACATTTCGAGGATGGATCGAATGTAGGGGCTTGCTGCGTCGAGCAGCGCGGCAAACTCTGCGTCGGTGATGTAGCGATCGCGCCGGCCCTCAGCATGACGCGTGATGCCAATGCACGGATTTGAGTCGACCTCTTGCCACTCGAGCGCGTAGCCGAACACGATACGTAGGAACGACAGGATCCGGTTGCACATGTTTGGCGTGTCGGCCAGATCCATCTTCACCGCGGCGACATGCTTTGGCATCACCTGATTCGGCTCGAACTCGGCGAAGATCGTCTTCAGCTTCTCGGCCGCCGCCTCGTACTGCTTGGCGGTGTTCTCGCTGATCTTCTTGCGGTGATGGGCCAGCGCTCGATCAATGAGGCCCGGCATGCCGCCCTGCTTCCCTGCAGCGATGCGCTTGGCGTAGATCAGCAGAGCCTCCTGCAGGTCCGCGCTCAGTCGCTCCCACTTCCCATTGCGCACCAGGTAGTACGCTCCGTGCTTTGGGTACATGCACGCCGGCAGATGCCGGTCCTTCTTCCTCGGGCGCATGCTCGTGTCCTTAGCCGGTCAGCCTGAGATGCGGCTCCTTCTTTGATGATCTGACGGCTCCAAGGCGCGACAATACAACGTCGCGCAGCACCTTGGGATGGCCGTCACCGCCCACTAAGAACCCGAACCGCTCAGCCGTGAGCCAGGCAATCTGCTTGCTGGGCTTCTGGTAGCCGGTCAGGTCCGCCACTTCCTGCGGAGTCATGAACATCCCTCACCCCCTCACCGTTACGCCGGCCGCTTCGAGCCTATCAACTGCCTCATCCCGCATGTCGTTCCAGCCGCCCTCATAGCAGGCGTATGGAGGGCAGTTGACATAGGCGTCTGGCAGCTCGATCACCACGCCCTCCCGCCCCTTCTGGTAGAACGCCACCGCCACGTTGCAGAACTGCTGCTTCAAATCCTCGAACTGCTCGCGGTGAGGCTGCCTGTCCCACCACGCCTCGAACTCTGCTATCGCCTTGTCTGTGTGCATGTCTATCTCCTGCTGCGTGTGGGGTTAGGCGGTGCCGTTCAGCGTCCGGTATTCAATCGGCACTCCAGCGGCCTGAGCTGCAGCGATGCCGTACTCCATGCCCTTGCTGATTCCGCGATCGGTGTAGACGACCGAAGCATGGGCGACTGCGCGCCAAGCCAGGCCTGCATCAATCCCTTGCGCACGCTCTTCCGGAACGTCGTCATTCAGAACGCCGGGCTGGGTATAGAGCAGGTGCGAAGCGATCGGCGCCTCGCCGCGCAGCAGGGAGTCACGTACGCAAGCACGGGCGTATTCGATGTTTGCCTCAACGTCGCCGGCAAACGGGCTTTCCAGAATGACCAGTTTCATGCAGCCCTCCTTTGAACGATGGTTACGTGCCCGAGCCCGGAGCGCTCCAAGGCGGCGACGTTTGCCAGCCCGTAGGCGACCAGGCAGATCGGCGCGCCGGAGTTGAACGCTGCCCGGCTGCCGTCCACGCGGTGGAAGTGCGGGCGGCCTTGCAGGAACAGGACGGCATCAGCCGCGCCCCATACCGACTCGAAGAACATGGCCGTCTCAGTGCGCGCCGGAATCAGCGCAATGCCATTGCCGTGGGCTGCCAGCTTGCGCATCCACTTCGTTGCCTCGCGGCCAAACGGCGGATTCATCCAGACGCGGCCCTGCCACTCTTGCGCCAGGCCGTCGTCTTCCTTGCAGTAGTGCTTGGCGGCGGTCGGCCATGGGCGGCGCGATTCGTGCGGCGAGCACGGGTCGAGGTCAAACGGCCCGAGCGCGGCTAGGATCTCAGGTGGAGTCAGCCATTCATCGGTGCCCATAACGGGCGACTGGTGTCCTGACATGGACATAGCAAATCCTCCCCGCCGACTCTCGCCGGCAGGCTGTGTGTTTGGGTGGGGTTAGGGGGTTAGGCGCGACGGATCAGGGTGCCTTGGCTTCGCGATCCAGATAAACCGCCAGCCACTTGAGCTTGCACGGACGACACACAATGCCGCTTGTGCAGCCGTATGGCTGGTCGAATACCAAGACGCCGCGGATATGCGCCGGCCCAACGTCGCGGTCGCCGCTGTTTACCTGAACGCGGATCTCGCCGTCTTCCGGCGCGCACTCCGATCTGCAGACATCACAGCAGCAGACGGTTATGGTTTTCGTTGTGATGCCCATTCACGCCTCCTTCGCAGCCATGGCGGCGTCGAGGTCCGGTCCAGAGACGTAGCGGCCCGCTTTGGGGCCTTCCGGGGCCGCTACGCAAGGCACGCCTGGGAGCCCCAATTGACTTGCCGCCAAGTCGCGCAGCTGGCGGTACAGCTCCGCATCCTTCCGCAGCGCCTCGGCCTCGGCGCGGAGCTGGCCGACCTCGCTCTGCCGGTGCTTCGTGCCATCGTGCCGTCCCCTGTCATAGCCAGACTGCCAGCTGTTGGCATCCGATTGCAGAACCTTGACCTGATCCCGCAGCCTATCCCGCTCGGCCTCCAGCATCGCAATGCCTTCGGACAGGCACTCGTCGAGCTTCTTGTCGTCTGCGCGGTCCTGGATCTGCAGCGCGAAGTGGCGCGTAGCGGTTCGGATCAGCATCGACTCCAGCCTATCCCGCTCGGCGGTCACGGCTGCCAGGGCGGCGATCAGTTCGAGAACGACCGCAGGGCTAGCCGACTTTGCGAATGCAGCCTCGCAGTCTGTCAGGCCAACTCGTGGGTCCCACGGGCCATCTTCCTCGGCCACTTCAGCTGCCAGCTTCAGGCCATTCCAGCGATCCACCCCTTCCGCCTCTGCTGGCTGGGCGATGGCCTTGCGCAATGCGTCGGCAGCGAAAGCCTCAGCGCTGCCCGAACTGGACGAGTGAATCTCTAGCCACTTCGCTGCCTCTTCCAGCGCGGCGGGATCAACCAATACCTTTCTCATCTCACAATCACCTCCGCGCCGACTGCCTGCAGTAGCGCCACAATGTTCATCCATCCGCCGTCGTAGCCGCGCTCAATGCGAGAGATTGTCGCCTTGTTGACGCCCACCTGTTCTGCCAGCGCGTCCTGGGTGATACCGAGAGCAACGCGCCGCGTGCGGATCACGTCGCCGGGCCTGAGGCTGGAGTCAGTCATCTACTGCCTCCAGCGCCTTGGCTGGGTAAATCTGCACGCTGCCGGCGTGGGCCTCGCTCTCTACGGCGTAGCCTTCCGGGGTCAGTGCGGTGGAGTAAGTGCCGCAGATACGGCCCTGCCATTCGCTGCCGGAGGTCTTGCGCACGCGGTCGCCGATGGCGAACTTGCCTTGCGGGGCGGTCTGCGCGATTGGTGCGGCGTAGAGCGGTGTGTCATCGTGGCGAGGCGGTATCCCCGGTGCTAAGCGAATGAAACAGTCACCAGCTGTGAGGTAGCCGACCGGCTGCTGCTCGGTCTGCGCGGGGCGGGCGGCGTACTCTGCGTGCATCCTGCGCAGCCCATCCCACTGAGCGTCAGTCTCTGGCCTCCAGCCTGCAGCGAGAATGCGGTCGCCCATTGCCTCGTAAGAGCTGAGCCAGTCCTGCGCCGCTGCTTGCTCTACTGCCGCCTGCCCATCCCTGAACCCCTGCGCTGGGGCTGTGGCCATGTCGACGGCGGTGTAGGTTTCGGTGGGCTCGGCCTGCGCCTCGATGACGGCTCTCTTCCAAGAACTACTGATGCCTCCTTCGCCCAAATCGCACGGCTCGGCCTTGCCTGGGCACGTAGCCTCTAGTTCTGCCTCGCCTTGGCCGCAGCGCTTGCATAGCGCGAGCACGACATCGCCATGGAGATCCTTGATCGCATCTGGCGCTGCAAGATCGCCAGCCTGGTACAGGTCGTGCGTTGGCTCGGCCTGCTGGGATAGGGCGGCGAGGCGGGCTAATGCATTGTGCAATTCCGTGGCCATATCGCTGATTTGCTCTGGGGTCATACGAGCGTAAATTGCCAGATGTGCCTGGTGCTCGCGGGCATAGCGTTCGTGTAGCGTTTCGTCGTGGTTAGTTGGCATTGCCTTTCTCCCCTGTAATCTTCTTCGCATGACCCGCGTAGCTGTCAGAAAACGGGCAGTCAGATCGCCCGCAGTCATGCACGTACGGGTCGCCGCAGAAACCTGTTTTTAGGTGATTCGCTGACAAGGCTTCTATTCGCTCGCGAAGTACATCGGCTCGGTGCTTGCCAAGCTCTTTAGGCTTCGCGTCAGCCTGCACCCACTCTGTCTTTTCTTGCCATTCGATGTAGGCAGCTTCAAACCTGCGCAGCCGCTCCACCTCAGCCTTCGCAGCCCCCAGCTCAGCGCCGAGGTTCTTCATTTCCTTCAAGTCATGCTTGGTCATACTCGACTCCATAGCTCAGCGTTGTTCAGTTCCGCCTCGGTGGCGAAGATCGGCTTGCGGCTGGCCGAGCACATCAGGAAGGCCGA
>Ga0207848_100432_pt1 | contig 16381 bp, 29 predicted proteins | sample TtaePargueraPR_10_FD_187737 | JGI IMG/M metagenome (GOLD analysis project Ga0207848, IMG submission 187737) | Aerobic enrichment media microbial communities from Bioluminiscent Bay, La Parguera, Puerto Rico - Tt and M2 (3) (SPAdes) | ecosystem: Environmental > Aquatic > Marine > Unclassified ... | reverse complement strand
GGCGTCGTTCCGCAGGGAACACCAAGGACATAAAGGGCAAGTGGCCGAGTGGCTGAAGGCGCTCCCCTGCTAAGGGAGTATAGGGTCAAAAGCCCTATCGAGGGTTCGAATCCCTCCTTGCCCGCCAGAGATTGAAGCACCCCTAAAGGGTGCTTTTTTTCGTTTCTCCGCCAAATAATCAAGTAAAACCAAGGCGTTGCACGGTGTTTGTCTTATCTTCTTGCCAGTGATGCGGGGTTTGAATTACCCTTTGTCCGTGATTTTGGGTCACATTTTGGGTCACATTTTGGGTCACATTGGCATTCATGGCGAATGATATCGGGGCATATATTGTTCAGCGCGGACGGCGTTTTACCTTCCGGCGTCGGGTTCCTGTTGACCTTGCCGATGTGCTTGGTGGATATGTCAAAATCTCACTCAAAACCGATAGCATGGAAGCCGCACGGCAGGCCGCCGTTCGGGTCAATGCCGAAGTCGTTGCCTATTGGGACAGCCTGCGCGCGACCGGCAAGGCGGAAGCGGTCAAGGATCGATATGCCAAGGCCCGTGATCTGGCGGCGCGGCTTGGCTGGGCGTATCGCCCGATCGATGAATTGATTGAAGATGCGCCTGCACTTGACGTTGTTGAACGGCTTGAAGCGCTTGCCGATGTCAGCGATCTGCGGGTGACAACGGCGGTATTGGGGGCTGCGGCGAAGCCCGATCTTACGGTTTCGTCATGGATGGATGAATATGTCAGTCTGACCCATGACAGGCGGGTGGGTAAATCCGAGAATCAGGCGCGCAAGAACCTGCAGCCCTATGCGCGATCGGTGCGGAACTTCATGAAAGTTGCTGGTGACAAGCGTGTCGCGGATATGGACCGCAACGATGCACTTTTGTTCCGGGCGTGGTGGTCAAACCGCATCACAGCCGAAGGCTTGACGGCCAAGTCGGCCAATAAGGAAATGAACTGCCTGCGCGCGATGTACCGGGCCGTGAATGATGCGCACCAATATACCCGAGATAACCCGTTCCGTGATGTCAGCTTTGCGATGAAGGGCGGGGGAAAGGGCAAGAAACGTGGTGCGACGGTGCCCGCACAGTGGGTTTATGACACGATGCTGGCGCCTTCTGGCGTGATGGCCGGGATGAATGACGAAGCGCGGCTTATTGTGGCCATTCTGGCGGAAACGGGTGCCCGGCCCGGCGAGATTTGCGGCCTGTTGCCAGATGAATTCATTCTGGATCACGCGATCCCGCACATCCATATCCAGCATAACAGCATCCGGGAAATCAAGAATATCTGGTCAGATCGGAAATTACCGCTGGTCGGGGCTGCGCTGCCCGCAGCGCATGCGCTGATCAAGGCTGGCGGGGTGATCCGATATCTTGGCAAGAATGATGTGTTTTCAACGGCGGTGAACAAGTTCCTGAACGATCATCATGCCTTTGAAAATCGCCAGCAAAGCCTTTATTCTCTGCGGCATTGCTTTGAAGACAGGATGACGATGCTTGAAGTGCCAGACAAGGTGGCGGCATCGATGATGGGGCACAAGTTTCACCGGGAAAAATACGGGTCCGGCCCATCCTTGAAGCAAAAGCGCGATTGGCTGATGAAGATGGCGCTTATGCCGTTTTCATCAGATCGTTCATCAGGTTTTCCAATTGATCGGGTTGGTTGATCCGGGCGCGTTCATCGAACATCTTTTGTGCCAGACGCATTAGTTGACCATCATCAAACAATTCACCCTGATCGCGCATAATCCGCGCGAGGATCTTCATGGCGTTGTCGATACGGGCAACCGTTAACCGGTTGTCCGTATCAATCTGGCGTGCGCCTTTCATAGTGATGGCGATGGTCATGCTTATCGCTCCCTGACCACAGTGAACTCGCATTTGAACTCAGTGACATCTGTCGGTGGGCGGGCGATGGCCCGCTTGCCTGGGGCGACCTCGGTTTCAAATATTAGGTCGTGTGCCCCGTGTGATGTATTAATCATCCGGAATCGGTATCGCTTTGACGGATCCAACTTGATTATGAATGCGTCGTTTTGCGCGTTTTCGGTGATTCGTTGCATCCTATCCCTCCGTTAAACATCGCCCGCGTGTGACCTCGCGTTTGCTGGCGTCCAGAAAGCCCGACACTTCGACAAAGCGTTTGTCGACCACTTCAAAGCCGTTCGGGCACATCCCGTATTTTGCAATTTCATCCCGAAGCCACCGTTCCCGGTCGGCATCGGAATAGCCCGCGATCACAAGCGCGTCATAGACAAACTCTGTGTCACTGATCGGGGTGAAACGGGTATGCGCGTATCGGTCCTGACTTTCACACCCCATCATGGTCAATCCCCCGAGGATCACCGCCGCCATGGTCCGTGCTGTGTGTTTTTTCATTGCCACCATCCTTGATAATTGTACCGATCACAACAACGACCGGTCGTATAAGGTCGCGTGAATTGCGCGGTTTTGCAAGGTGACAGCGATCAAACCAGCTTGCGGCGGGTACGTCGCCCTTGATGGTAAAGCGTTCGGGGCCGGTGCCATCCGATACCGCGATGGCAATCACATCGTCATCGGGGTGCGCGGTTGGTGTGGTGAAATCAATGCGCACCGGCTGGCCATCGATCATGAAAACAGCCTGCCCGTCTTCAAGTTGTGGTATCGGGGGCCATCCTGCGTCATTGGCCGGCAGCAAGGCGGTTGGCGCCACGCTGTAATCGCAAAGCGGGCGGGTGTGCCCGGCGGCGCGGTCCTGCCTGATCTGGGCCAGAAGCGCATCGCGCACGGCGGAAAACCGGGTTTGCAATATCTGGCTGGCGTGGGAATTGATCATCCGCATGTCGGCCCGTGTCGGGGTCCAGCGGGGCAAACGTTTGGGGCGGACCTGCACAGGGTTGTTGCCGGTGCGATCATTCATCCAGTCATAGACCCAGTTCACCACCTGCACCGCAAAGGCCGGTGATATCCACTGTGCCAGATGCAAGGCGACCTTTGGGTGTACCCATGTGCCTTGTTTAAAGGCCGCAGAATTTCCGCGTTTCGAGATCACAAGTTGTGAAGCCGGAATTCCGGTATCACTTTCCAGCGCCCGCAGAAAGTCTTCTGTCGTCGCGTTTGCGCGGTAGTGGTCCCATCGCTTTCCGCCTGCCTTACACATTGCGGTCGCGTGGATATAGCCATCGTCCTTGCGCTGGCAGATGGTCCGGTTGTCGATGGTATGGGGTATCAATTGAGTGGTCATATCAAAGCCCTCAGGATAGCGTTTCACAACACCACCAATGAGGCTTTGCACGACCGCACTGGTGGCGGGAGGTTGCAAACCTGTCCTGAGGCAGGCGGGTTTATTCCCCCGAAGGGTGTTATATTCACCGCCCTCCCGCCATAAGCGAGAGCTTGCACCCGGATTCCGGGCACAAAAATAGCCGCTACTTACGTGACGGCCAGCCGTCAGGAACAGAGGGTTTGCACGCCCCCACAACGGATTCCTCCCGTTGATGGCACAAACGGTACGCTCCTTATGATCAGCCGTCAAGTGGGTCATGCTGGGTCCCCATGCAATCTGAAGACCTGATCTGCTTTCTTTGGGAACTTCTTTGCTAGCTTCCGCGCCCTGTGCCCTGAGATGACGGTGGACCACGTGTGGCCCTTTTTAATGTGCGACACTAATTGGGGGCTAACGCCGAATTCCTTCGCAATGTCGTTCTGAACTCGGCCAGTTTTAATTTCCCGAAGGATTGCGCGGTTGCGTTCGTCAATCCGTGCCGACTCTGACAGCACCCTAGTGGTAATTTCGAGTGCTGCCGCCATTTGATCGCGCTTCATGTGAATGTAATCGCCACAAATCGCAAACATGGCGGTGATGTCTTGCGCGTTGGATATTTCAAGGCAGAACAGACGCTGGTAGTTCTTGCCTTTGGGGCGCGCGTATTCAATAACTCGCCCAAATCCTAGGCGAATGGCCATTTTGTCGAGTGTCGGTTTAATCGTATTCGCTATACGCACCCTAACAGAGCATGCGCCGATGATTTCGATATGGCCTTCTCCATCAATCATTGCCGCCAGATAGCCCGCAAAGGCGTCGTTTGACCATTTATCCACGTCTTTGTTCCTTAAGAATGGTTTCAACCATTTGAAGTCTCTTACCTATCCATCTGACCACATTGGTGGCGAAGCTGTTGCCCAATGCCTTGTAGCGCGGGCCATCCGGGGCGGCGTTGGTGTACCATTTGGCGTTTTCGCACCAGCATTTGATGCCGGGTTCGGCCTGTCGCCAGATGTATCTGGCTTCGTCAAAGCTGATGGTGCGGCGGCGCTGCATCGGGATCAGGGTGTAATTGTCCGGGAAGTCCTGCAGGCGGTCGCATTCCTTCGGGGTCAGGCGGCGCGGTGCCATTTCGTTGACGATGGCACCGACACCCATACCCGCGCGCCCGCCGTTGGGCGTCATGAGGGCGTTTGCTGTGCCGTCTGTTCGCCATTCAAGTTGATGCCCGCCATTTCTTCCCCGGATCGCCAGCGTATACACCGGATGCGCTACAGCTATATGCCCGCCCGCGTTCTGGTGGCTGTGCAGGGATCCCATGGCGCGCAGCGTTGGCGCGATTTCACCCACGGCAAAGCCGTTCCGGCCTGATGCCTTGCAATCGAAGGCCAGCGGGGTGTTGTCGTTCTTTGCCTGTGCAACGAACATGCCGCAGCCACCGTCAATATGCTGGTTCTCAAGCCCTAGTTTGGTGCCGAAGGCGGCGTTAAGGGTTGGTGCGCCATCAGCGCAGAAGTTTGGTTCTGTGATCAGCCCGCCATCCAGATCAAAATCGGTGCCTAGCCCGCCACCCGCGCGAGGGCGCGCGCTAAGAGTTGGGGCAGGGTTTTTCCCCGGCTCACGGCGCGGCGGAGTATCCCCGCACATGCTTTCGCGCTCAAGAAGTACCGCTGCGGCAGGTCGCCAGTCTCCAAGATATCCGATAACGAAGACACGCTTTCGTCGCTGTGGCACGGCGTTTGGGGCGCTGTCCACTCGCACGTATTGAGCGTCCAGCACGCGCCAGGCAAGCCCGTAACATCCGGGACCGGCAGGCGGGACAACGCCGGAATTGCGCCAGCCGTCCTTTGGCACCGCAAAGGCAGATCCGGGGGCATGCCCCGCAAATCGCGCAAGGACGGCTGCGAAATCTTTTCCACCGTTAAGAGAGAATGCGCCTGTGACATTTTCCCAAACGAACCAGCGGGGCTGTGTTCGGCGCAAAAGGTGGGCAAATTCGAGCGTAAGGTTACCACGCGCGCCATCCAGTCCTGCGCGCTTTCCTGCGACCGAGAAGTCCTGACAGGGGGTGCCGCCGACAACAAGTTCAATTGTTCCATCAATCCCCAACCTTTTCAAAAACCTTGGCCGGATGGCCGTAAAATCCCCCCAGAGCGGCACGCCGCGCTGTGCCGCCCCCGTCTGCCCGGCATCGATCGCGTTTTGGCGATGGGCCAGAACCTTGCGCGGGAAATCCTCTATCTCGCTAAACAAAACAGGTTTCCAACCCAGCCCATGCCACGCCACGCTTGCCGCTTCGATGCCGGAACAGACAGACAGGTAGTTCATGCTGCTGCCTTTCCATCTTTGGGTGGGGTGTCGAGTTCGAGGCCGAAAACCTTCATCACCGCCTTGACGATGTTGTAGGGTTCGTCTTCGAACATCTTTCCGGATTCGGATGCATCCAGAACTGCGGCGGTTGCGGCCCCGAACATGTCAGTGGTGATCTTCATCGGCTTGATGGCGTCACTGAGCCGTATTGCATCCTCGTTTGCCATGGTGAACATGGTGAATTGGTCGCCGTCCCTGATTTCAAAGACAAAGCCGGTGCGGCCAAGGTTGGCCCCGCAGGTGATTTGTTCATCCATCAGGCCGGTCGCGACAAAATCGGTGTAGCGCAGGTCACCAAGCGGGGCTGGGCCGTTGGCGTCGTCGGTGTTGTTGACCCGGCAACTCAGAACTTGCCATGTCGCGACCAGCCCGAAAATATCGTTGTCGCGCAGGAAATCATCGATATCCATTGACGATTTGATGTCGTTAAAATGCCGCACAGCCTGATCGGTAAAGCCGTTGGCAAGTTCGTCGGGTGTCGCGTCTTTCAGGTGACCAATATCGTCCGGGGCCATCCCGGTTTGGGTCGCGAACCTTTGGCGCGTTTCTGCCTCGATCTCTTCGAAATCCAAGCAGACTGTCATGTTGAGTTTGCAGGTCATGCTGCCGTTTCCTTCTCGCCTGTGCTGTCGGCATCATTGGCCGCAACAGCGGTGTGGGGGTGGTATCCGGCGGATATCAGGGCGGCGTTGGCCTGATCGATCAGGTGGCGGAACCAGTTTGGGTCGGCGCATTGGTAAACTGCGCCGCCAATCTCAATCGTTATGGACGTTCTGCCCGCCATCTTTGAATCTTCGCTGTGGCAATAGCTGCCGCCCTTGATCCATTCGGGCGGTTCCGCGTAGGCACCGACGTCGATATTTGCGGCAACCGGGCTGTCAAAGGTTGGCTGGGTCATTTCTTGCCCTCCGCGCGCATGATGATGGTGTTGGCGGTGAGCCATGCGGCGCGCTTTTCGTTGGCGGCGAGTGGTCGGCCTTCCTGTTCATCGACCTTGGCAAGCCACGCCAGCACGTCGCGATGGGCGCGGGCCAGCTCAAGCAGGTTGGGCAATTGGGCGATCATGTGGGCGCGGTCTTCGGCATCCGGGAACGGGAAAAAGCGCCCGTCCTTTTCGTGATAGAGGTCGCAGACGGTTTCACAATCGTCATCGACCACCCAATAGATGTCGTTCACCGGGCTATGTTCCCAGTCCCATTGCGGGGTTGCCGGGTCATCGGTGTGGAGGGTTGGTTGGGTCGGGTGCTGGGTCATAGTCCTGCTTCCTCCAGTTCGGCAATCAGGTGATCCGCCTTTTCGGTGATCGCTGCTGGTCGCAGGCCCAGCGGCATCTCGCGGCGGTAGCGGCGGATTAATTCGCCTGCCTCAATCAGCATGTCGCGATATGTCGATTCCTTGTCGTAGGAATAGGAAAAGACATGCGATGGCTTTTGGGAGGTCAGTTGCATCAGCCATGTTTGCCGCTCCGATATCGTGTCGAAGTGTGCAAACACCGCGAGATGGTGCGGTTTGCTGCTCATCACACCACCCCGCATTCTGCGTTGCGTTTGGGGAAGGTGAGTTGCGACAGCGTGACCCATGCGGCACTGGTGCCCGGCTCGCCCTCGCCATAGGTGAACTTGACCAGGATGCGGTTGGCATCAAGGGCAAGGGTGCAGCGGGCCGGTTTGATGGTGCCGATAAGCTCGGCACGCTGACCGCAATTGGGGCCGATCAGAACGTTGAGGGATTCGCCCGGTTCGGGCAGGGCAATGCATTCGCTTGCCAGTCCGGCGGCGTGGCGCTTGCCTGCGTCATCCAGAACATCCTTGGGGATGTGGAGTTTGATCGGGCCGGGGATGCCATCATTGGCCGGTTTGGCCCCGGCGAGATAGGGGTGCGGCGGGGTGACAGGCTTGTCGCCAGTCGGGATATGCTTGATGTTGGTCGGTTCCATGGGTCTGATCCTTGAAAGCTGATGGCGGCCTGCTGCCCGATCACAAGCGCAATCAGGGCAGCGCAGCCAAACAGAAGAAGAGAGGACGGGCGCGGCATCAGGCGGCGTCCGTTGGTTTGAGTGCTTCACGCGCCGCAACGATGTTCATCCAGATGCGCTCTGCCAGTGCTTGGTAGGCTTCGTTCTCGACGCCCGTCAAAGCGGATGTCAGGAACGCAGCGTCATCCTCGGCGAGGGACAAGAGTTCGTCCGCCGCTGGCTTCGGATGCAGGTCAACGACGTTGCTCATTGGTCTTTGTCCGGCGTGATCGAAACGACTTTCTTGCCCTTGCTGTTGCGCACAAGGTCAAGGCGGCCTTGGCCGTTCTGGCGGTCGTTATGTTCGGCAACCAGTTCATTGCCGGTTTCGCGCATGAAGCGGTCGGCGAAGTCGCGGGGGAACAGCCAGACGTTTGAATGCGGGCAGCGCCGGACCTGTGCCGGTGGCGTGTCCTGCAGTGCCTTGGCGCGCAGCCGCGAGCCGATCTTGCGGTTAAGCCCGCCCCGGCCTTTCTGCACCGCCTTGGCTTCGATCAGCAGTTCACGCACCGAGACATATTCAAGGGCGGCCACCCGTGATGATGTGCCCAGCATCATGTCGCGGACCTGTTCTGCCAAGGTCAATATCGCTGTGTCCTGCGCTTCGATACGGGGCGTTACCAACGTGTTGATTTGGTGGATCACGACGTTTTTAACGATGCCGCCAATCTCTTTCTTCACCTCGTTGGTGATGCAGTGGATGGCGCCGGAAAGATGCCCTTGAAGAGCTGCTTCCATCGCGTTGAACTGTTGAATGTAGGCTTCGCGCAGAACAGCAGCCTGTTTGCCGGTGAAACCCATCACCAGAAGCCAGAATCCATCCTTGGCAAGATCGTAGGACTTGCGCGTTTTTCCTTGCCCGTCCTGATATTCAGCCAACGCAAAATTGCGTTGGCGGAGTTCCGCGCTGCATTCGAGGTTATCGATAGAACGAAGAACATCTGCGTGGCGTTTGCCAAAGAAGGCGGCAATATCGCGGCTGTTCGTCATCACCTGACCGTTCTTGTTGAAAACGGATGGCTGAGACGGATTGTCATTGAAGGCTTGAAGTTGTGCATTCATCGCAAAACACCCTTTTGCGGTTGAGGATGCCGCAAGGGTGTCGTTAAAGTTCGTACTTGTCAACGATTAATTCGGATCAAATGCCGAACCAATGACGTTGCAATCGTAGTTTATTGCGTCTTCCTATCCTTCAGTGGGGGAATATCCTTTGAGACTCGGTTCAGTAAAGGGTGGGTGTTTCCCACCTTTTACGCCGGATAGATCGCGACGATGCGGGCGACATTGACGATCCGGTCGGGCTGGATGGTGATTTTCTTGGACTCGTCACCATACATCGTGCCGGTGAACCCGTGGTTCTGATCGTTCTCAAGGCATCGCATCAGATGGATCTCGCCTTCTATGTCGTGAATGGCGGCGTCTTCGCCCGGTGCCACGGGGTCATCAGGCGAACAGATCACAGTTTCGCGCATCCGAAGCCGGGGCATGTTCAGGGTGTTGGCGACCCGGACGGCATAAACGTTCCCTGAAAGCGTAAGGTTCTGCGGGGCCTCGACATGGGCAATCGGGTACATGGTCGCAATGATGCGCCCATTCTGGGCTCGTCCCACGACCGGGACCGTGTCCCGAAACAAGGGTGGTTCAGCCGATGGTACGCCTGTTGATGCCGCAAGGCTTGCCGGGGGCGGGCTTGTAAACTGCTTTGCTGATTCGCCAAAGATTTCGGTCAGGCGGACGCGTTGCGTTTCCGCAATCTTGAGTTTGTTCTCCATCCGCAGATCACGGGTCTTGCCGTTTTTGTAATGTCGCAGGGCAGATTCATTGATCCCGGCCTTTTTGGCAACGGCAAGAACGCTTTGCCCTGTCTGGTCAAGCCACAGGTTAAAGCTCTGGCGTTGGTCCTCTATCGGGTCTGTCATTTCATCCTGCTCCAATGTCTTGTTGTTGTTTTTTGGCATTGTGCTCTCTGGCTGTTCAGAAGTTTATCGGCAAATAATACGAATTATCGTTGACAGTAGTAATAAATGCCGAATATGCTTCGAGCATCATCAGAGAAAAAGGCACTTACAAATGTCCATTGATGCAAATCTGAACCGCATTCGGGCTTATCGCCGCCAGTACAATCTGGCGCGTTACCGGTTCGCCTGTCTGGCCGGGGTCAATGAAGCAGCAATCCGCAATATTGACACGACCGACTGGAACCCGACCGCGAATACCATCCGTAAGTTCGAGCAGGTCATCCCCCCGGAATTCATGGCCAACGCCAATGATGACACTGAAACGTCATCGGACCAGCAGGCCACTCCGGCAGATCGGGGTGAAGACCAGACCGAGGCGGCCTGACAGGTTCGGGCTTTGACCAAATGCCGGGTGCGGCGGGTGTTTCCGCATCCCTGACTTTCAGACAATCGCACAAATCGGGATACAATTTTATGTCGAATACAGATGCAATTGCCCAACTTTCCGTGGAAAAGTTTCAGGGTGCGTTTTCCGAGGCTTTCGCTGATTGCGTTGGCACCTATCATGGTGATGGCAAGATCACGATTGCCGATCTGTCGGCCTGTACCGGCATCAAGACCCGCACGCTTGAAAGCTATCGCGACCATGAAAGCGGCCCGTCGGGCCATAAATTGATGGTACTGATGGAGGCCCTTGGCCCGCGCTTCACCAACCGCCTGCTTGCCAAGGTGGGCATGGGTGGTGCCCGTGAAATGTCGCCAGAGGAAATCGGCTTTCATGATGTCGCCGAGGGGGCGGCAAGCTATTGCCAGACCTTCATCCGCGCCATGGCCGACAACCGGATTGATCACATTGAACGGCCCGAGCTTTTGAAGCTTGCCCGCGCGATGCAAGATAATCTGACGCGGTTCCTTCATAACGAGGATTGCACCAAACCGGCAAAGCCGCGTTGCACCGTCACCGATTTGCCCAAGCGGGCCGGTGGTGCATCATGACCAGCCCCGCCAAACCGGACCTTCTCGCCAATCTGATCGGTGCCAACCGTGCGTTTTTGCAGGTGGTGATTGCCGAAAGCAAGGACACCAACCTGCCGCCCGATACCGATGTTGATGAATATATCGACATGGTCGCCAGCTATCCGCGATCGGTGCGCCGATCGATGGCGGGGGCGGATGCAGCGTTGGTCAATGTCTGCTGTGCGCTAAAGGCCGCACAGGATGGTGGATCATGACCGCAGCCAAACCGATCATGCCACTGGCACAAGTCGCCCCCGATCCCGTGATGCCGACCCCGGCCAATGATCTGTTGCCGACCGGCACCCTGACCATGGGCATGATCCGCCAGCGTGTGACATCACGCCGCACCCAGATGGTCGCGGTAGAGGTCAAGCGCCCCCGCCGTGTCCATGAAATCGACGCGGCAGAGGCGGCATTTTTCCCCCGCCTGTTCTGGGGCATCTATCTGGCGTTTGATCAGGATGATGCGGAAAACGCCCGGATCGCATCGGCCCTGCGTGAAGACATGCAGACCTATGGCGATCTGATGAACCCGTCGCAATGGCCGGACTTCAAGCGCGAAATGGACAGTGCGGCGATGGCGGCCATGGAGATCATGGTGGATCGCCAGATTGGTCGCGATGGCGGCTGGAACGCGATCAAGGTGTTTGCCGTGTCGTTCCTTCTGATGCTTTGGGTGGATCGCTGCGCCGCACAGGCGATGTACACCACCCGCTTTGCCAAGATTGCCGAGGATGTGTTTGCTCATATGCGCAGCCTCCATGGCGATGAATTCGACGCGGTTGAGCCCAGCGCGCACAAGATGCTGCCAAAGGTGATCAAGCGGCTTAAGGCGTGCGGGTTGTTTCTGTGGCTGCCGGATTATCGGAGTGAAAACGATGTCTGAACCATTTGTTGCCAAATGCCGCAATTGGCGCGGTGAAGTTGCCGAGCGCCGCATCACGCCGGAAAGGGTGATGTTTGGCGCAACCAGGTATCACCCGAAAGCGCAATGGTTGCTGATCGCCTTTGATCACGACAAGCAGGAAAATCGCATTTTTGCGTTGTCAGGTTTCACTGATCTGGAAGGTGACAAGCCATGACTGCAATTGCCAAACCACCATCCGGCCTTGGGGGCTTTCTGTGTGGATCCTGCGGTGAAGAAAACGCCGCGACGTTCTGGCCGTCGTGTGAGTGGTGTGACCATGAGCATTCCGGGCCGATGCCCAAAGATCCGAAAGCAAAAGGCCGGTTGGGCGCTGCTATGATTGGCGGTCGCAGCAGCAAGGGCAAGGCCATTGTTGGCAATGCGCTGGTGGAAAAGGTCCGCGAGCGGCAGGAAAACGATTTCTATCCAAGTGAGCCCGAAGTGTTCGAAGCTCTGTTGCGGCGGTTCCCGCATCTGGCGGGCAAACGAATTTGGGACCCGGAATGCGGCGATGGTGTTCCGGCGCGGGTGATGGAGGCCCATGGCTGCAAGGTGATCGGAACGGATCTGATCGATCGCGGCTATGGCAAGGGTGGGGTTAACTTCCTGTCGGTGATGCGGCCAATGGCTCCGATCATCATTACCAACCCTGCCTACAACGATGATCACCCAGCGGTGTTTATCGAGCATGCCTTGCGCATGCATGTCGAGGAGCTCTGGCTGTTGCTGAAGTCAACCTATTGGCATGCAGATTGCCGTCGCGGGCTTTATCGCCGTCATCGCCCGAAGTGGAAGCTTGAGCTTACTTGGCGACCAGACTTCCTTGGCCTTGATCGCCCGACGATGGAATGCGCCTGGTTTGGCTGGCATCGCGACTGGTCGCGCGATGAAACAATGCATGACCTGCTGCCCAAACCGCAGATGGACAACCTTGATTTGTTTCAACCGGCACCCGGCGCGCGGGTCATCAATTACCAGAACGACAACCCGATTGATGCGGACTTGTTCGATACCCCGGCTGCCGGGGCGGTTTAACCGATAGGGCAGACAGGGATCAGACGGTGAGTGCCCTGATTAAGCAAAACCCCGTCATCCGGTGGGCCTTTGTCTCCCAAGCCTTCGAGGCCGCGACCGGAAACTGACCGCCGGGTTTGTCGGTGGCACTGAGCAAACTGGACCCCGTACCCGGCTTGAAGGCTGGGTCGGGGTTTCCGGGTGAAAAAGCCGCACTGGGCGGCACCGGCTGAGTTTGAAGCCGATACGAGCAAACGAAAGGGCACCTGAATGCCTGAACAAATCGATAGCGCAAGTGATGACCGCACCGCGAACAACGCAGTTCGCCACACCTATCGCGTGCTGAGTGACGCGGAAAAACAGCAAATGACCGACCTGAAAGACAAGGGGGCCGAATTCATCACCCTTTGTCAGTCCGTCGGTCAATCCCGCGAACTGTCGCTTGCCATTACCAAGATCGAAGAAGCCGTGATGTGGAGCGTTAAACACGTCACCAGCTAGTGCGGTGCGCTGGCGAACGGCCTTAAGCCCCTTACCCGCTTGCGGGTGGGGCTTAAGGCAACAGGAAGGCCGGGCGGTACTGGTCGACTAGTTTTAACATGACCTCCTTTTGATCGTGTTGTCCGCACAATCGCCGCCCGGTCCTTCCGTCCTTTTGCTTTCATCATGCCATAAAGGGTGAATGACATGACCAAGCCGACAATCTCAGAAGACATGCGCAAGGCCCTGATTGCAGCGGCCCATACCGATAATATCGACGGCCCGCGCGGGCGTGCCCTTGCGGTGATCCGCACCGGCATTGATCGCTATGCCAAATATATCGGCGGGTATCGCCATGTGATCGTGGTCCATAACCGCCCGGTGATGGTCTGTCAGGCCGTCGATCTGGCAAATGATTTCCTCGCCATGGTCGGCCTTGGCAACCACCGGATCGATTATCCGGGGGCCAAGTACCAGTCGGCCTTTATCAACGGGGTCAATGACAACATGCCGGCACGCGCCATGGCCGATCTGCGCGGGGGTGTGTCATGAGCGAGGCATCCTTCAAATCCATCCTGACCACGCTGCGCGATGCGGCAAATGACAATCTTGATCACGACGATACCGCGCGCCAGATCATCAATGATCTTGATCTTGGCGGCTTTGCCATTCGCCGCTGTCATGAGGTCGTCAATTATGACCTGCCGGTGCTGGTCCTCCATCAGCCCGCGCGCGGATCTGGCGAGAGCTTTGGCGGCAACCCGGTGATGAAATCGCCCAGTGCGGCGGACCTTAATGGTGAAACCGGCTGGCTGGTGTCCTGGGTCGAACATGGCCGCACCAAATGCGCCTGGTTCGACGGCGAAGGCACCGCGCGCAAGCTGCCAGATTACCGCGTGATCAACCCCAAAACCCCGTGCGCCGGTGCCAAAGCCGCGCGTGCGGCAATCGGAAAGGCTGCGTGATGGATATCCTGGACTCCGTCTTCTGGTGGATCGGGCTTCTGGTCTGTTCTGCCGGTGCCGTGATGTTGGTGGCCTTCATTGTCCTTCTGATCGGGTATGGCTGCTTTCGCATCTGCGTTTCAATGCGGATTGCCGGGTTGGTGCGGCTGCAAACATGGCCGTACATGGACACGCCGGCTTTGCGCGCGTTCGGGCGGTTTCGCTATGCTTGGGCGATGTTGTTTGACGGCATCCCCGACGAGCTGCGCGGCAAAGATGGCAGCGTTATTTTCCTGCGTGAGTGGATAAAAACGGGAGGACCAGACCAATGACCATCATCTATATCGCAGGTCCGATCACCGGCATTACGGACGGCAACAAACCGGCCTTTGATGCCATGGCGAAATACCTGACCGCCAAGGGCTATATCGTGCTCAATCCGCATGCCATGCCGGCGGGCATGAATGAGGAAGCCTATATGGATATCTGCCTTGCCATGGTGCGCCATGCCAATGCGCTGTGCCTGCTCAAGGGCTGGCAGCAATCCGACGGCGCGCAGGCCGAACTGGCCTATGCCCGCAAGCGCGGCATTACGGTCATGGATATGTCAGACGATACCGACCACGTCACCCGCCTGGCCGCCAACGATACCGAACCACAGCGGGGTGCGGCATGAGCGGGGAAATCGCATTCACCAGCCTTGAAACCGGGCCGGATGATGACGGCGGCTGGAACCTCGAAGAATCCGGGCTGTGTTCCATTGACCGCTTCTCGCGGGTGCTGGCGATCTGGCTGGTGCTGCAGGACAAGCCGCAAACCATCGCCGATGCCGTGCATGTGTTTAACGCTACGTCCTATGTCATTCGTATGGCGGCGAAGTGGCGGCCAACCCTGTGGGTCGGCACGGATGATGAGTTGGTGTTTACCGGCGATATCGACAACGCCAAACACGGCATGACCGATAGCCACATCTGGGACGCAATACAGATCATCGCCATGGCGCATCCCGATCCGAAGGCGGCGGACTGTGCGCGGGTCGCCGTGGTGGCGAAGCTTCTGAATATCGAGGAAAGCCGCCTCCGCCGCGTTGTCGAGGAAGGTGGCCCTTGGCTGTATCTCAATGGCGATGACGTCTGTCACGATGGGGAGTGAGTTATGAAAAGCAGCGATTACGTCTTTGTCGAGAAAAGCCTGACAGACCTGTTAAAGGCGACGGTGCGCGGCCCACGGCCAGAGCGCCACGTTGCCACGGTCCGTTGCAAGCGCACGGGCCAGAAATACCGAATGCTTGAATCCGGCTTTATCGATGGTACCGGGTATCACCCCTTTGCAATCCATTGCGAGCGGGTGTCTTCGGATGATGACAACATCATCGACCCCTATGGCTCCGGCCCGGTGCCGATCGAGCCGATCAGCATCAAAACCCCGTCTCACACCCTTGATGGTGTCAAAACCGGTCTTGTGGTGGGGCGGTGATGCCCGTTCCGTTCGCAATTCTGATGTTCTGGGCGATGCTTTGGAGGGTGCGGTGATGCAATTTGAGCGCAAAGAAGTCATAGGAAATTGCACCTTGTTTTTGGCGGACTGCTTGACAGTCATGCCGAATCTGCAGGGTGTCGATGCTGTTGTCACAGACCCGCCTTATGGCATCAATGAGAACCACAAAAAGAATGCCTCACGGGGGAAAAAAGCCAAGCCACGCGATTACGGCACATTCGAATGGGACAGCCAGCCTGCCAGTCTTGATCACATCAAGGCAATCCGCGCTGTCAGCCAGCATCAGATTATCTTTGGCGGCAACTACTTCGAGGGGTTGGGGCCAACGCCGTGCTGGCTGGTTTGGGATAAGGAAAACGGATCAAACGACTTTGCCGATTGTGAGCTTGCCTGGACAAATCTGGATAAAGCTGTCCGGCGGATTTACTGGCGCTGGAATGGGATGATTCGCAAGGGCAACGATGTTCGCGAACATCCGACGCAAAAGCCGGAAGGTGTCATGGCGTGGTGCCTTGAGCAGTTGCCCAAGACAACGAAAACGGTGCTTGATCCATTTATGGGAAGCGGCACAACGCTGGTCGCCTGTGCAAAGGCCGGGATGTCGGGCATCGGGATTGAGCGCGACCCGGCTTATTTCGACATCGCATGCCGCCGCGTCCATGCGGCTTATGACCAAAAGGATCTGTTTGCTGTCAACGATGACGCGCCCGTCATGAAGCAGGCAAGCTTCCTTGATGGCGGTGCGGCATGACCCATCCAACTTCATTGACTGTCACGGGCAAGGGGCGTATGGTGATGCCCATCGGCGGGAAAAATCCGCCGAGGGGGCGTAGAAACTCCCTGTTCAAGACGGTTAGCCGTCACGTTAGTCACGGCTATTTTTGTGCCCGAAGTTTGGGTGCAAACCTCCGCTTATGGCGGGAGGGCGGTGAATAT
>Ga0207848_100425_pt1 | contig 16832 bp, 15 predicted proteins | sample TtaePargueraPR_10_FD_187737 | JGI IMG/M metagenome (GOLD analysis project Ga0207848, IMG submission 187737) | Aerobic enrichment media microbial communities from Bioluminiscent Bay, La Parguera, Puerto Rico - Tt and M2 (3) (SPAdes) | ecosystem: Environmental > Aquatic > Marine > Unclassified ... | reverse complement strand
TGGCGCGACGGGACGCCCTTGAGTGAGTTGACCAGGCGGGAAACGGCGACTTTGGGTGGGTGGTCGACCAGCAGGTGGACATGGTTGTGGCCGCCGTTGAACTCGACCAGTTCGGCCTCGAAGTCCGTGCATACGTCCCGCATGATCGCTTCCATGCGGGTCAGGTGGCGGTCGGTGAACACCGTGTGCCGGAACTTCGTCACGAAAACCAAGTGGACATGCGTCGCGAAGACGCAGTGCCTGCCGGTACGGATACCTTCGAGTTTCTGCCATAGACCAACGTGATATCGTGTGGTTCGTGCAGCTCCGGTACCAGTTCCGGGTCTATCCGACACCCGGCCAGCAGATCGCGCTGGCGAAGGCGTTCGGATGCGCGCGGGTGGTGTTCAACGACGGGCTGCGCGCACGGCAGACCGCCCGCGAGCAGGGCCTGCCGTACGTGTCGGACGCCGAGCTGTCCAGGCGGGTCATCACGCGGGCCAAGGCGACTCCGGAGCGGGCGTGGCTGGGCGAGGTGTCGGCGGTGGTGTTGCAGCAGGCCCTCGCGGACCTGAACACCGCCTACCGCAACTTCTTCCACTCCGTGTCGGGCAGGCGTAAAGGCCGCATGGTGGCGCCGCCGAGGTTCCGGTCCCGTAAGGACAACCGGCAGGCCATCCGTTTCACCCGTAACTCCCGGTTCACGGTCCTGGACAACGGTCGTCTGCGGCTGCCGAAGATCGGCGACCTGGCGGTGCGCTGGTCCCGGATACTGCCGTCGGACCCGTCGTCCGTGACGGTCATCCGGGACGCCGCCGGGCGGTATTTCGCCTCGTTCGTCGTGCGGACCAGCGAGGACGAGCCGTTGCCGCCGACCGATGCCGAGGTGGGGATCGATCTGGGGCTGACGCACTTCGCGGTCATGTCGGACGGCACGAAGGTCGCCGCACCCAGGTTCCTGCGCCGCGCGGCCCGCAAACTGAAACGGCTGCAACAGGCCCTGTCGCGCAAACAGCGGGGCAGCAACCGCCGTGGGAAGGCTGTCGTGAAGGTCGCCAGGGCGCACGCCCGGGTGGCCGACACCCGGCGGGACTGGCAGCACAAGCTGTCCACGACGATCATCCGTGAGAATCAAGCGGTGTACGTCGAGGACCTGTGTGTCGTCGGTCTCGGCCGGACCCGGCTCGCCAGGTCCGTGCACGACGCCGGATGGTCATCGTTCGTCGCCATGCTGGAGTACAAATCGGCGAGATACGGACGCACGTTCGCCCGGGTGGACCGGTGGCTCCCGTCCACCCGGATGTGCTCCGACTGCGGCCGGATCAACGAGAAGATGGCGCTGGACGTCCGGTCGTGGGTCTGTCCGTGTGGCGGTCACCACGACCGGGACGTCAACGCCGCGATCAACATCAAGGCCGCCGGGCAGGCGGACTTCAACGACCGTGGAGCGCGGGTAGGACCGAGACTTGTCCCGGCACCGCGCGGTGAAACGGTAACCCACCAGAACACTGCGCGTGACACGCACAGCGTGGCTGGAATCGCCGCCGTTTAGTTCAGGGCGGCGAGGATGTCAACGCAACGACATCGGTGACGAGGTCGTCATCGCTGACGCGGTCCGCGCCGCGGTCGCCGGGACCCGGCATTACCTACCCGATGAGACGATCACCCTCGCGTACCGCCAAGCGGGTTCCTGCACAGTTGAGGTGACGGACGAATCGACGCTGCTCGCGGCACGCCGCCTCGGCCCCGGTGCGGCGGCTCTGGTGTTCGCCTCGGCCAGGAATCCCGGCGGCGGGTTCCTCAACGGCGCCCAAGCGCAGGAGGAGAGCATCGCCCGCTCCTCAGCCCTCTACGCATGCCTGCGGGCCGCACCCGACTTCTACGCCTTCCACCGCGCCCAACAGGACCTGCGCTACAGCGACCGGCTCGTCTACTCCCCCGACGTGCCGGTGTTCCGCGACGACCATGGCAACCTGCTCGACCAGCCGTACACCACCTCGATGCTGACCGCGGCCGCGCCGAACCTCGGCGCGATCCTAAGCAACCAACCTGTCCACGCCGCCGGCGTGCCAGCCGTACTCGCCCGGCGAGCCCGGCGGATCCTCGAGGTCGCGGCCACGCACGGGCACCGCGGCCTCGTGCTCGGCGCGTGGGGATGCGGGGTGTTCCGCAACGATCCCGCGACCGTGGCCGACGCGTTCGCCCAGGCCTTGAACGCGGTCGCTCACTTCGACCACGTCGTCTTCGCCATCTGCGACAACCTGCCCGGAACGCCGGTCCACGCGGCGTTCGCCCAACGTTTCAGCCTCACCACTGACGAACGGGCCAGCGGCCACCCTCGTGGCTGACCACCGCCCGGTACGCCGGACACCACCGGCGATCCGCTTCCAGTTCCAGCTACGCCCGCTGGACCAGGTGCACCCCTGCGGTCGGGACAAACAGACGTTGCACTGTTCGGACGCACCGACTGCAGGTACTGGCTCGACCTCAACGGACATCAGCTGCTGCGCTACTCCGCCGAGACGGCGCGCCGCCGGCGACGACGACATCGCCTTCGCCGGCCCGGTACGCGGGCGTACAGCTTTCGGCACGCAGCAGTTCACCGACGCGGTGCGTGATCTGGATCGCCACCCGATGGCCGCCATGAACGCAGCGGCTGTTGGTTGCCGTCTGCTCGTGGTGAGACGCCGGGCCGGTGCCGGCGTCTCACGGGTCGCGGCGGATTCGTTTTGTGGTCAGGCCGGGCGCAGGCTGATCAGATCCGGTACTCCGTACCGAGACGAAGGTTGATGTCCAGGCCGGCGTGGGTGTAGTAGTTCAGAATGCTGAACAGGGCGAAGACCAGTCCGCTGCCGAACCAGAGCCACCGCGCGGCGGTGAGCAGCCAGCCCGGACGCAGGCGGCTCAGCGGCGCCAGGATGGCACCGAGGCCGGCAGCCAGGTAGAGCAGCACGAAGAAGGTGTTCTCCACAAGTGGATAGCCGTTGAGCAGCCCGGTGATGGGTTCGGCGGCCGGCGCGCCGCCGACGATCTCGAACCGTGCGATGGCGGCGGCACAGGCGATCAGGACGCCGCCGAGTCCGATGACGACCACGGCGACCGGGGTGAGGTCCACCTGTTGCAGACCGGCGAGGTCGCCTCGCAGGTGCCAGAGGTAGACCGCTGCGGCGAGCAGCAAGACGCCCAGGATCAGGCACGGCTCGCCGAAGATGAAGTTGAGCGGCGGGTTGACGGTCAACGGCCAGGTGGTCGCCATCAGCGCGCCCAGCGGCGCGAGGACCAGGCCGAGCGCGCCGAATACCACCGCCCACAGCCGCGGGTCGAAGGTGCCACCGGCTGGTGCCACCGCCACCGGCCGGTCCTGCGCTGGATCGGGCTCCGTGTTGTCGAAAGCCGGCAGGGCGGCTGCGGCCGCCCGCCGAAGCAGTAGCGACACCAGGATCAATGCCAGCCCGGCGACCACTCCCATGGACGTGTTGTAGAGAATCACGTGCCCTCCCTCATGTGGTGTCGACCCTTGCCTGGGATCGGTGCCTCGTCGGCATCCGCCCGTCACCATGACCGCGGCCGCCGCTGCCTGGGCAGCGGCACTGCGCGGTCGGATCCGCCCGGTCTTCCGCGACCGCGACGGCGAGCGATTCCGTGCTGCCCGCGCGGCCGTCGCCGGCTGTCGGCGTGTCGCGGTCCGGGAGTCGCTCGTCGAGTTCGGGAATCTGGCCCCAGGTGGCACCGGCTGGAGCGGATCCGCGTGGCGGTTCATCCGTGACCACAGTGGTCGCCGGTCCGCGTCGCATCCAACCAATGGTCAGCTGGGCTGTAACCACATAGCCACTTTACGTAGTATCAACCTGCTTACGCCAGGGCTTTGACCGGGCCAACTTGATCATCCACAGTGACATTTGCTGGAACGCCAGGTGATCTGCCGGCGACTCGACGTCGGGACGGGCGGCACCGACGACATTGGACGCGCTGCCTCGCCATGGACCGCCTACCGACCGACCGCCGACCCGCCGGCGCCAGGGCCGAAGCGTGTTGTCCTATCAGTACAGCCCACACCGGACGGCAGGAAGACCGCCACGGCGACGGCCGTCGCCGTCGGCCAGAGCCAGTCCCGGCAGCCTGGGACCTGGCCGGCCACAGTTGGTCCAACTGATGCCAGCCGCCGCTTCCGCGCCTTACCGGTCCCCGGTCCAGGCCGCTTCGAGGATGGCGGTCAGGCTCGCGGTGTCGGTCGGGCCCGCATGGTTCTGGATCAGACGGGTGACGCCACTGGCCATTTCCGCGAAGCGCGGCAGGTCGGCACGGGCCACGCCGATGTCGGCCAAGGTGGAAGGGATGCCGATGTCGGCAAGGAGCCCATTGAGCCAGGTGAGGAACGCATCTGCGGCCTCGGCCTCCGAGGCGTCGGACACGTCGAGCCCGCAGACCCCGGCGAGGATGGCCAGCCGGTCGCCGACGACGTCCCTGACCGCGTCCAGCGCGTACGGCAGTAGCAGCCCCACGCCCAGGCCGTGCGGCGTGTGGGTGGCCGCGCCGATGGGGTACTGCAGGGCGTGCGGGGCCGCGTTGCCCGCGTGGGAAAACGCGAGCCCGGCTAGCACGGACCCGTAGGACATGTCCGCGCGCGCGTCCTTGTCGCCTCCGTCCCGGACAGCACGACGCAGGCCGCGGGCGATCCGCTCCGCGGCCTGAAGCGCGTAGTGGTCGGTGACCGGGTTGCGGCCGAGGAACACCTGCTCCACCGGGTCGCGCGGTCCGTGGGCCCGGGGTCGCGCGGTGTAGCTCTCCACCGCGTGGCAGAACGCGTCGATGCCCGAGTGGGCGGTGACGGTCGCAGGGCAGGTGTAGGTGAGTTCGGGGTCGACGATCGCGAAGTCGGGCACGATGTGGACGCTGGAAACCCCCACCTTCAGCTCGCGGTCCGGGTCGGTCAACACCGAGACGGGTGTGAGCTCGGAGCCGGTGCCGGACGTCGTCGGGACCGCGACGAGAGGAATCGTCGGCCCCGGCACCTTCGACTCGCCGTAGAAGTCGCGCGGCGTCCCACCGTGGCGCCGGATCACGCCGACGATCTTGGCGAGGTCGATCACCGTGCCGCCACCGATGGCGAGGATCACGTCGGCGTCCACCCCTGCGGCGGCCGAGACGGCCAGGGCAACATCGGCGAGCGGCACGTCTGATGTGGCGTCGGCGAACACCTCGACGACGTCGACCTTTTCCCGCACGGCGGCCACGATCTCGGCCACGCCCGGCTGCCGCAGAAGAACCTGGTCGGTCACGATGAGGACTCGCGAACCGCTCTCGGCCACCACTCGTGGGATGTTCTGCGCGACCCCTTCGCCCACTATCAGCTGGCGTGGTCCGCGGACGGTCTCAAGCATGTCGGTGCCTCCCCGGCAGCAGGTCGGTCACGGTAGGTCGATCGCCGCGTAGGTGAGGTCGAGGTACTCAAGGATGCCCTCGTGCGACCCCTCCCTGCCGATCCCGGACTGCTTCACGCCTCCGAAGGGAGCTGACGGGTCCGAGATCAGCCCACGGTTGATGCCCAACATCCCCGTCTCCAGCCCTTCGGTGAACCGCAGCGCCCGCTGCAGGTCACGGGTGAAGACGTATCCGACGAGGCCGTGCTCGGTGTCGTTGGCCTTCGCCATCACCTCGTCATCGGACGTGAACGGGATGATCGGCGCCACCGGGCCGAAGATCTCCGTCTCCAGGATCCGCGCGTCTTCGGGCACGTCGACAAGGACCGTAGGCGGATAGAAGTGGCCCGGCCCATCCGGACGCTCGCCGCCCACCAAGACACGGGCACCGCGATCGACCGCGTCGGCGACCAGCTCGTCGATCTTGGCGACCGAGGCCTCGTCGATCAATGCCCCGACGTCCACGCCGTCGTCGAGACCATGGCCCACCGAAAGTGCGCCCATCCGCGCGGCGAAGCGCGTCGTGAACTCCTCGCGCACCGGCTCCTCGACGTAGATCCGGTTGGCCGCGATGCAGGACTCCCCGACGTTGCGCATCTTGGCCACCATGGCACCGTCGAGCGCGACGTCCAGATCCGCGTCGGCACACACGATCAAGGCCGCGTTGCCACCCAGTTCCATGGAGGTGCGCAGCACGTTGTCCGCCGCCTGCCGGAGCAGCACGCGCCCGACCTCGGTCGACCCGGTGAACGAAAGCTTGCGGGTCCGACGGTCGGCTAGCAGAGCGGAGACCACTTCGCCGGCACGCTTGGTTGTCACCACGTTGACGACGCCCGGGGGTACGCCGACCTCCTCCATGATGCGGGCCAGGAACAGCATGGTGAGTGGTGTCTGAGCTGCCGGCTTCGTGATCGTCGTGCAGCCCGCTGCCAGCGCAGGAGCGATCTTGCGGGCACCCATGGCCAACGGAAAGTTCCAGGGCGTCACGAAGACGCACGGTCCGACCGGCTTCGGCACGGTGAGGATGCGATATCCACCTGCGGGAGCGGTGCTGTAACGCCCCTCGACGCGCACCGCCTCCTCGGCGAACCAGCGGAAGAACTCGGCGCCGTAGACCACCTCGGCCCGAGCCTCGGCGAGCGGCTTGCCCATCTCGAGCGTTATCAGCCGGGCGACCTCCTCGGATCGCTCGGTCAGTGCCCGGTACGTCGCGGTCAACAACTCTGACCGTTTCCGCGGCGGGGTCGCCGCCCACTGCGCCATCGCCTTGCTCGCCGCGTCCAGAGCGGCGAGCCCGTCGACGACGTCGGCGTCCGCCACCTCGGCGATGGTCTTGCCGGTGGCCGGGTCCTCTACGGAGAAGGTGGCACCGCTTGCGGCGTCGCGCCAGGCGTCGCCGATCCGGAGCCGCCGGTGCTCGGGGGCCAGGATGTTCATCGGGTCGCTCATTGCGTCGCCTCCTGCGATCTTCTTGCTGATCTCCAGCGGGACCTCGGCGATCGCATCCGACACGGCTACCGCCCCGCCTCGGACAGTGACAGCCCGGTGCCCGCGTCGAACAGGTGCGCCCGGTCCAGGTCGACCGTGACAAGCAGCCGTTCGCCCGGCGTACCGGTGACGGTGGGTCGTGCCTTGACCTTGAGAATCTCCGTCCCCACTCGAACGTCGACCACCGTGCGGTCACCGAGCGGCTCAAGCCCGTAGAGCTCCCCCGGCAACGACGCGTCCCCACGCCGCTCGACGGACAGGTCCTCGGCGCGCAGGCCCAGCAGCAGCGCACGACCGTCCTCGGCCGTGGTCCAGCGGGGCCTCGGCAGCGTCCAGCCGTCCGCACCGACCAGACGGTCTCCCTCGGCGCGGCAGGCGAGCAGGCTGATCGGCGGGCTCCCGACGAATCCCGCGACCCACTGGTTGGCTGGCCGCTCGTACACCTCGGTCGGCGTTCCGACCTGTTGCACCTTCCCCTCCTTGAGGACCGCGACTTGGTCGGCCATGGACAAGGCCTCGACCTGGTCGTTGGTCACGTAGACGAAGGTTGCGCCGAGGCTGCGGTGGATGCGGGTGAGCTCGGTGCGCATCTCGACGCGGAGCTTGAGGTCGAGGTTCGTCAGCGGCTCGTCCATGAGAAACGCGCGCGGGTGACGGACCAGTGCCCGGGCCAGGGCGACGCGCTGCATCTCGCCGCCCGACAACTGAGCGGGCCGACGCTGCAGCAGCCGTTCGATGTGCAGCAGGCTCGACATCTGGTCGACGGCAGCGGCGATCTCGCTCGAAGAACAGCGGCGTGCCCGCAGCGGCGAAGCGATGTTCTCGTACGCCGTGTGTCGCGGGTAGAGGGCGTAGCTCTGGAACACCATGGCCAGGTCGCGTGCGGCCGGAGTGTCGCCGGTCGCGTCCCTCCCGTCCAGATGAACCGACCCGGCGTCGAGCTTCTCAAGGCCGGCGATCGCTCGCAGGGTCGTCGTCTTGCCTGCCCCGGAGGGCCCGAGCACGACGAAGAACGAGCCGTCCGGCACGTCCAGCGTCACCCCGTCCAGGGCTTGGACTTTGCCGAAGGACTTGCACAGCCCGTTCACTGCCACGGTTCCCATCAGGCCACCAGATCTTCCGTGCTCACGTCGTAGACCGCCGGGGTCCCGCCGATGTGCCGCAGCCCGACCGATGCGTCAGCGGCGAAACGGACCGTCGGTGGCATCCGAACCCGTAGGTCACGCTGGCCGCCGTGGTCGACCACGTAGATGATCTCGTCGCCCAGCCACTCCGCCGAGACCACGCGGGCCGGGACCGAACGGTCCGCCCCTGGTTCGGTGACTTCCAGTGCCTCCGGCCGGACGCCTGCGACCAGGCGACGGTCGCGCCGCAGGCCCGGCGGTGGCGGGAGAACCAGTCCGCCCTGACTGCGCAGCTTCCCGTCGACCAGTTCCACCTCGATCAGGTTCATCGGCGGGGAGCCGATGAACGCGGCGCAGAAGAGGCTCGCCGGACGGTCGTAGACTTCCAGCGGCGTACCGATCTGCTCGACGCGGCCCTTGTTGAGGATGGCGATTCGGTGACCGAGCGACATCGCCTCGACCTGGTCGTGGGTGACGTAGACCATCGTCGCCCCCAGCTCCCCCTGCAGGTGCTTGATCTCGGTACGCATGTCCGCCCTCAGCTCCGCGTCCAGGTTGGTGAGAGGTTCGTCCATGAGGAATGCACGCGGCCGTCGGACCAGGGCGCGGGCAAGCGCGACGCGCTGCTGCTCCCCGCCGGACAGCTGGCGCGGCCGTCGGTTCAGGAGTGGACCGAGCCGCATCAGCCGGGCGGCCTCGTCGACCCGCTCGCGCACCTCCGGCTTGGGTAGGCCCTCGGCCCGCAGTGGGAACGCCAGGTTGTCGCGGGTTCTCAGATGCGGGTAGAGAGCGTAGAACTGGAACACCATGGCGATGTCGCGCTCGGCGGGCGGCAGGTCGTTGACCAGGGTGTCGCCGATGCGGATGTCGCCCGTCGTCTGCCTCTCCAGGCCGGCTACCGCCCGCAACGTGGTCGTCTTGCCGCAGCCCGAAGGGCCGAGCATCACGAACAGCTCGCCGTCGCCGATGGACAGATCCACGTGCTCGACCGCGACCGTCCCGTCCGGGTAGCGCTTGTGCAGCGCGGTCACCTCGATGCCCGCCATCAGCGTCGCACCGCCCCGAGCGTCACACCGGCGACGAGGTGCTTACGCACCAGGTAGGCGAAGACGAGCACCGGCAGGGCGAACACCACGGAGGCAGCAGCCACCAGGCCCCAGTCCACAGTGGTGCCACCAATCAGGCCCGCGATGGCGGGCGGGGCCGTCCGTACGCCGTCACTGGAGGTAAGGAAGATGGCGAACACGAACTCGTTCCAGGAGAAGATGAGCGCGAAGACCGCTGTCGCGGCGATGCCGGGCACGAGCAGCGGAAGCGTGAATCGCCAGAACGCTTGCAACCTGGTGTAGCCGTCGAGCATGGCGGCATCCTCGTACTCCGCGGGCACCTCGTCGACGAACCCCTTCATCATCCAGATGGTGAACGGGAGGTTGAACGCGGCGTAGATGAGGATCAGTCCGAGCTTGGTGTCGATGAGTCCGACCTGGCGATACATCAGGAAAATCGGGACAACGACCACCACGGGCGGCATGAAGCGGGTGGACAGGATGAAGAAGAGTTGATCCTTCTTGGCCTTCACGGCGAAGCGAGAGTAGGCCCAGGCTGCCGGGACTCCCAGGACGGTGGCCAGCACCGTGGAGACCCCGGCGACGACGATGGAGTTGAGGAACGCGACGGACAAGGATGAGCGACCGCCGGCCGAGCCGACGAACACATCCTTGAAATGGTCCATGGTGACCGTGAAGCCAAGAAACTTGGCTGGGATCGCGTAGACGTCCCGGTTTTCCTTGATGGACGTCTCGATCATCCACAGCACCGGAAAGAGCATCACGACGGCCAGCACGGCCAGCAGCGCGACCTCCAGCACCGAGCGGCCCCGGCCGCGAAAACGGCGCGCTGGGGGCGGGTTGTCCCGGGCAGGACCTGTGGACACGGCCTCGTCGACGGAGACGGCCATCAGTCCTCCTTGAGCTTGTTTAGGTAGCGCAGGTAGAACTGCGTGAGGACGATGACGACGAGGACCATGAGGATCCCGTACGCCGATGCGGTTCCGGTGTTGAAGCCCAGGAACGCGACCTTGTAGACGTGGAACGACAACGTCTCGGTGGAGACACCCGGACCTCCGCTAGTGAGGATGTAGACGAGGTCGAACAGCCGGAAGGCCTCGATGGCCCGGAACAACACGGCGATGAGGAGCAGCGGCCATACCAGCGGAAGAGTGATGTGGCGAAACCGGAACCACTCGGATGCCCGGTCGATCGAGGCGGCCTCGTACAGGTACTTGGGGACCGCCGTAAGGCCGGCAAGTGCGATGAGCATGATGAACGGCGTCCATTGCCAGGTGTCGACCAGGATCAGGGAGAACAATGCGGTTCGCTGCTGGGTCAGCCACTCCACCTGCCCCAGGCCGAGCGAGCCGAGCATGCTGTTGATCACGCCGAACTGCGTGTCGAGCATGAATCGCCAGAACAGCCCGACCACGACCGGCGACAGCATCATCGGGACCAGGAACAGAGTTGTCAGCAGTCCTCGCCCGTGCGTGCGCCGTGAGATCAGGTACGCGATGGCGAAACCGAGCACGGTCTGCAGGGTGACCGCACCGACGACGTAGATCAACGTCGTCAAGGCCCGCTGGTGAACCTGCGACGAAGTCAGGACGGCGGTGTAGTTCCCGAACCAGATGAAGTGGGCGGGCCCCCCGCGAGTGGCCGAGTAGTCGGTGAACGACAGGTACAACGCCCACAGCAACGGAAACACCGACATCGCGAGCAGCAGCAGCAAGGCGGGGGCGATGAAGGCCACGGCGAGCCCGCGGTCGCTCAATCGGCGGGACCACCCCGGTGCAGGTGGCGTCGCAGATGCCACCTGCACCGGGCGGTCGGTCGTCAGAGGGGCGGAGTCACTCACAGTCCGCCGCCACCCTCGCGGCTGCTGGAGTCGAGCACGCTCTGCTGCTCCCTGGCGATGTCGTCGAGCGCCTCCTTCGGCGTCTTCACGCCGTTGAGAGCCGCGTTCACGTTGGTGTTCTCGATGTCGACGAGGCGCGCGTACTCGGGCACGTTCCACATGTCCCGCATCCGTGAAACCGAGTCGGTGTACACCTGGTTGAACGGCTGGGCATCGAGGAACTCGGGCGACTCCAGGGCGTCCGTGCGCGATGGCACGCCACCGGCCGAGGCCCACTTCTTCTGAATCTCAGCCTGCTCGAACCACTTCATGAAGTTCAGGGCCTCCGCCTGGTTCGCCTCGGAGGCGTAGGCCGACACATGCATCCCCATGCCGCCGAGGGGCACCAGGTTCGTCTTCTGGGCCGGCAGGGTGGCAAAACCCAGCTTGTCGAGAATTTCCTCACGCGAGGTGCCGAGCGTCGACTGCTCCGGGTCAAGCAGGCCGCCGCTCGCGGCGATCCAGTTGAACGCGATGCATGCCTTGCCCTGGGCGACCGCCGCGTTCACCTCGTCGATGAACCAGTTCCCGGAACCCTTGGCGGTCAACGGCTTCATCTTGTTGACGAGGACGTCCATCGCCTCGTGCCCCGCCTCGTCGTTGAGAACGCCCTCGATCTTGCGCTCCTTGGCGTTCCAGAGGTTTCCGCCGTAGACGCCGTTGACCGTGTTGTACGTTACGGCTGCGGCGTCGGAGCCGTTGGCCTGGTGGAAAGCCAGCCCGCTGACGCCAGGGTTGTCCGCCTGGCACTTCTCGGCGACCGAGATCATCTCGTCCCAGGTCTCCGGTGGCTCGTCGCCGATCAGATCCTTGCGGTAGATCATCGTCCAGGTGTCGCCGAGCAGCGGCAGGCCGTACAGGCTGGCGTTTTCGTCGCGCTGGCCGGTCTCCGCCTGGGGGAACTGGCCGTAGGCCGCCAGGAGGTACGGGTCGTAGGCCTCGACGTCGATGTTCTCGTTGACGAAGTCGGTGATGTCGAGGATGTTGCCGTTCGTCACGGCCTCGCCGATGTGTTGCGAGTCCAGGATCGCGATGTCGAAGTCGGTCTTGCGCGCGGCGAACTGGGTGAACATCGCGTCGTGCCAGTTCGCGTTCGGCACGGTGTTGACCTTGATGGTCACGTTCGGCCGCTCGTTCGCGTACTCCTCGTTCGCGAAGTCTTCCAGCGCCTGAGCGGGCGGCCAGTCGAACCAGATGAAGCTGAGGGTCAGCGGGTCCTCGGTGAGCGTCGGGATGGTCGCCGGCGCCTTCGGGGCGCCCCCCTGCCCGCCGTCGTCCTGGCCGCCGCAGGCCGCCACCATCGTGGCGACCAGTACGGCCGCCGTCGCCATCCGCGCCTTTCGCCCGGTAAAGGTCAGTCGTCCGGTTCGCTTCTGATATCGCATCTTATTGCCTGCTTTCTAAGTGGGGACTTCCGGAGCCCTGCCGCATGCTTCGCCGAGCAGTCGCTGCGTTGTTCAGGCGTGTTGCCGTGCTGTCGCGGGGGACGACCCGCAGACCGGCGTCACGAGTACGCCGCGACGTACCGGGGTCATGCAGCCGAGAAGTCCTTCGGTCCTGGTGCGGCCCGGTGGCGAACCGAGCAGGGCGCCGAGCATGCTCATGGAAGCTTCAGGTGATCGAAGTAGGGCGCTGGCAGGCGGTTCGGCGATGATGCAGGATGCCAGCCTCCGTCACCGTTCCTATACGATTCGGGGGACGGCGTCAGCATGCAGCAGCGTCGCGACCGATGTCAACAGGTTCGCGCAGACGCAAGAAGGGACCTCACGTCACGATGGACGACGGAGCGATGACCGCGCGGGGCCGCGGAGCCATGACGGGCGGAGTGCCGCCGGAACGATCTCGCGGCCGGCTCGCCGACGAGGTGTACGACACGCTGCTCGGACAGCTGATGTCGCTACGGATCGAGCCTGGCTCCCGCGTCACGATCGACGTCCTGGCGCGAGAGCTGGGGGTCTCGCAGACGCCGATCCGAGACGCGCTGAACCGCATGGAGGCCGAGGGCCTGGTCGTACGTGTGCCACACGCCGGCTACCGCATTCCACCTCAAATCACCCGGAACCGATTCGAGGACATGCTCGAGATCCGCCTCCTTCTCGAGCCGGCAGCGGCCCGCCGATCCGCTGAACGCGCGACCTCGGAGCAGGTGGCCGGCCTGCAACGGATGCTGGAGGAGATGGCAGAGCTGGAGGGGGGCAACGGGCGCATGGCCTACGGCGCCTTCGGGCTACGCGACGCCGCTTTTCACGATCTCGTCGCCCTGAGCGCGGGGAACCAGGTCATCCGCGAAGCGCTCGCTCGCCTGCACACCCACGTGCACCTGTTCCGGCTGCTCCACGACACCCAGGTCACTCACCTGGCCATGGCCGAGCACGAAGAGGTTCTGGCCGCGATCGCCGCGCGTGACCCCGACGCCGCCGCCTACGCCATGCGTCGGCACATCCTGCTGTCCGGCGAGCGGTTCCGACGACTGTTCGACGAGGCCAAGGCCGCGGACGGGATGGCGGTGAAGGCTTGACGGGCGGGCCGGGCCGAGGAATGCTAGCTCAAATCGGATCGGATCGGATTTGATCTGCCTCATGCAGCCCCACGATGCGAGGAGAAGCAGGTGCCCAGAGCACTGCTCCTGACCGGCGACGCCGCCGAGGAGCTCGACACCATGTATCCCTACTACCGCGTACAGGAGGGCGGCTGGGACGTTGACGTCTCGTCACGGACGATGCGTGACATACAGCTGGTCATCCACGAGTTCGACCCCAACTCCGACGCCTACGTGGAGAAGAACGGCCGGAAGCTGCCGGTCGACGTGCCCTGGGCCGAGGTCGACGTGGAGCGCTATGACGCCCTCATCATCCCCGGGGGACGTGCCCCCGAGTGGATCCGGGTCGACGCCGACGTCAGGCGCATCACCGAGCACTTCTTCGCGCGTGACCTCCCGATCGCGCTGGTGTGCCACGGTGCGCAGGTGCCAGCGGTGTACGGGCTGCTCAAGGGTCGAAGGACGGCGTGCTTCCCACCCATCACCGGGGACATGGAGAACGCGGGCGCTACGGTCGTCGACGCTCCCGACGTCGTGGACGGCAACCTCGTCTCCTGCCGCGGGTGGCCCGACATGCCGCAATTCGGCAGGGCGATGATGGAGCTCTTCTCGAAGTCCGTCAAGCCCGCATCGGCATGAGCGCACCTGGCCGGCACCGGTGACGGCACTTCGGACCGTCACAGTCGACGGCTCCCCCGTCCACATCCTGGAGAGCGGCACCGGGCCCGCAGTGCTGATGCTGCACGGCTCCGGACCCGGCACGACCGGGTCCGGAGCGTGGGCAACGACGGCGCAGGCGCTGGGTACATCCTGGCACCTGGTGGCTCCTGACCAGGCGGGGTTCGGCCGTACACCCATGCCGGCGGGCTCCCGAGGTGGGCTCCGGCTGTGGACGGAGCAGGCCGCCGGCCTGATGGACGCTCTCGGTATCGAGTCCTATGCCGTGGTGGGTCACTCCATGGGGGGTGCCGTGGCGCTGGCATTGGCGGCGGCGCGCCCCCAGCGAGTCACCCATGTCGTGGCGGTCTCGACGATGGGCGCCCCTGGGGCGCCGCTCTCCGCCGAGCTCGACGCCATCTGGGCCGCCCCCGCCGGCCTGCTCGGGGCACGAGACATGCTGAGTCGCCTCGTCCTCGACCAGGCGCTCGTGACCGAGTCGGCCGTCGCTGCCCGTGCAGCTGCGATGCGGGCGGGTGCGGACGCATTCGCGTCGTTGTTCCCCCCACCTAGGGCGCGGTGGGCCGACGAGCTCACCCTCTCGGCGCAGACGCTGACAGAGGTCCGCGCACCCGTGCTGCTCGTCCACGGCGCCGAGGACCAGGTCACCCCACTCAGGACGGCAGCCCTGCCCCTGCTCGAACACCTGGCCGATGTCCGTCTACACGTGCTCGGCCGATGCGGGCATGTGCCGGCGATCGAGCACCCGATCGAGTTCAGGCAACTACTGTCGTGCTTCCTCAGGCGCGGACCGCTGCCCGAGCCGAAACCAGATGATTGACTCCGAGAGATCAGTGGTCGAACGCGGTCAGGGATCTCATGTGCACGTGTCGGCACGGGAGACGTGGCTGCGGCAATCCGGAAAGACGCTCCACTGGCAGGCCGGGTGTCAGGCGGACACCCGGCTCTCGTAGGCGCGACGGGCCTCCAAGATCTGCGCCAGGTTGTCTGCGGTCCACGTGCACGCGGTGCTCATGAACTCCAGGAGACTGCGACCGAGGTCGGTCAGCGAGTACTCCACTCTGGGTGGAACTCCGGGATACGCGGTGCGCAGGACCAGCCCGTCGCGCTCCATGGCGCGGAGCGACTCGGTGAGCACCTTGGGCGTGATCTCGGCAAGTGGCACCTGCAACTCCGAGAAGCGCCGGGTGCCGTCACGCAGGCACACCAAGATCCTACCGGTCCATTTGTCGCCGACGCGGATGGGACCCGGGATGTCCTGACAGGCGTGGAACATGGTCGGATCGAGTGGCGTAGTCACGCCTTTGAACGTAGTGACTATCGTTGCGGAAACTAGGGTCCCGACGACTAGCTTTCACCTCGGGCGGTTGGCAGAGGTACCGACCACGGTCGAAAGGGAGTTTCTCGGGTGAGCAAGATCGTTGTATTCGGTGCAGGAGGCAAGGCTGGCCGCAAGGCGGTCGCCGAGGCGGTGTCCCGTGGCCATCAGGTGACGGCGGTTGTCCGGGATCCGACAGCGCACGCCGACCTCGGCGGCGACAACGTAACCGTAGTCTCCGGCGACGTCACCGACCCGACGAGCGTGGCCGCCGTGGCTGTGGGTCACGACGCCGCAGTCCAGGCTGCCTACCAATCCGACATCCCGGTCGACAAGTTCTTCCCGCAGGCGGCCGGTGCCCTCTTGGACGGGCTGGCCAAGGCCGGTGTGGGGCGACTCGTACTCGTCGGCATCGGCACCCAACTGGAGGTCTCGCCCGGCGTTAAGGTGCACGACACTCCTGACTTTCCAGCGGCAGGCCGGGCCTTCTCCCTGGCTCATGTGGCGGAGCTGGAGGTACTACAGAAGAGCGGCGCCGAGATCGACTGGCTGGTGCTCGCGCCGCCGCCGGTGATGCTGGACAACGAAGCCGAGCGCACCGGGACGTACCGGACCGGCGGTACGTCGGTGATCCCCGCCGAGTCGTTCTCCTACGCGGACGTCGCGGTCGCGCTGATCGACGAAATCGATACGCCGCGCCACCACCGTGCCCTGGTAGCGATCGGTTGACATCCTCGCCGCCCTGAACTAAACGGCGGCGATTCCAGCCACGCCGTGCGTGTCACGCGCGGTGTTCTGGTGGGTTACCGTTTCACCGCGCGGTGCCGGGACGGGTCCCGGTCCTACCCGCGCTCCACGGTCGTTGAAGTCCGCCTGCCCGGCGGCCTTGATGTTGATCGCGGCGTTGACGTCCCGGTCGTGGAGCCCGCCACACGGACAGACCCACGACCGGACGTTCAGCGCCATCTTCTCGTTGACGCGCCCGCAGTCGGAGCACATCCGGGTGGACGGGAGCCACCGGTCCACCCGGGCGAACATGCGTCCGTACCGCTCCGCCTTGTACTCCAGCATGGCGACGAACGACGACCATCCGGCGTCGTGCACGGACTTCGCCAGCCGGGTCCGGCCGTGACCGACGACACACAGGTCCTCGACGTACACCGCTTGATTCTCACGGATGATCGTCGTGGACAACTTGTGCTGCCAGTCCCGCCGGGTGTCGGCCACCCGGGCGTGCGCCCTGGCGACCTTCACAACGGCCTTCCCACGGCGGTTGCTGCCCCGCTGTTTACGGGACAGATCCTGTTGCAGCCGTTTGAGCCTGCGGGCCGCGCGGCGCA
>Ga0207848_100422_pt1 | contig 16994 bp, 14 predicted proteins | sample TtaePargueraPR_10_FD_187737 | JGI IMG/M metagenome (GOLD analysis project Ga0207848, IMG submission 187737) | Aerobic enrichment media microbial communities from Bioluminiscent Bay, La Parguera, Puerto Rico - Tt and M2 (3) (SPAdes) | ecosystem: Environmental > Aquatic > Marine > Unclassified ... | reverse complement strand
CGCTCGGGTGCTCGGGCGGCTGTACGACGCCATCGAGTACCGCGGGTTCAGGCAGGAGATCGTCGAGGAGCTGGCGCAGTACGCCGGCGTGCCGGTCTACAACGGCCTGACCGACGAATACCACCCGACCCAGATGATCGCTGACGTCATGACCATGCGCGAGCACAGCGACAAGCCACTGCACCAGATCAGCTACGCCTACGTGGGCGATGCGCGCAACAACATGGGCAACTCGCTGCTGCTGATCGGCGCCAAGCTGGGCATGGACGTCCGCATCGCCGCACCGCGCGCCCTTTGGCCCAGCGAGCAGCACGTCAAGGCCTGCGAGGAATTCGCCGCGCAGAGCGGTGCGCGCCTGCTGCTCACCGACGATACGCAGGCGGCGGTGCAGGGCGTCGACTTCATCCACACCGACGTCTGGGTCTCGATGGGCGAGCCGATGGACGCCTGGGCCGAGCGCATCCAACAGCTGCTGCCCTACCAGGTGAACGCGGCGCTGATGCAGGCGAGCAACAATCCGCGGGTGAAGTTCATGCACTGCCTGCCGGCGTTCCACAACAGCGAGACCAAGGTTGGCAGGGAGATCGCCACGCGCTATCCGCACCTGGCCAACGGTATCGAGGTCACCGAGGAAGTGTTCGAATCCCCGGCCTGCATTGCCTTCGAGCAGGCGGAGAACCGCATGCACACCATCAAGGCGATCCTGGTCTCCACCCTCGCCGACATCTGACGTGACCGGCGCCCGTGACGGGCGCGCTGGAGGAACCGACATGCGCATCGTCATCGCGCTGGGCGGCAATGCCCTGCTTCGCCGAGGGGAGCCGCTGAGCGCCGAGAATCAGCGAGAGAACATCCGCCGCGCCTGCGCACAGATCGCGCGGGTCGCACCGGGCAACGAACTGGTGGTGGCGCACGGCAACGGCCCGCAGGTCGGGCTGCTGGCCCTGCAGGGGGCCGCCTACAAGGAGGTACCCAGCTATCCGCTGGACGTCTTGGGAGCCGAAACCGAGGGCATGATCGGCTACATCATCGAGCAGGAGCTGGGCAACCTGCTGCCGTTCGAGGTGCCCTTCGCGACGCTACTAACCCAGGTCGAGGTGGACCCCGAGGACCCGGCATTCAAGGCACCCAGCAAGCCGATCGGCCCGGTCTACATCCGCGAAGAGGCAGAGCGTCTGGCCGAACAACGGGGCTGGAGCATTGCGCCCGACGGTGAGCGTTTCCGCCGCGTGGTGTCCAGCCCGCGTCCAAAGCGGATCTTCGAAATCAGGCCGATCAGCTGGCTGCTGGAGAAGGGCTGCGTGGTGATCTGCGCCGGCGGCGGTGGCATTCCGACCGTCTACGACCAGCAGGGGCGGCTACAAGGGGTCGAAGCGGTGATCGACAAGGACCTGTGTTCGGCGCTGCTGGCCGAGCAGCTCGGCGCCGATCTGCTGGTGATCGCGACCGATGTGGACGGCGCCTACCTGGATTGGGGCACCGCGCAGCAGCGGCGGATCGTCGAAGCCCATCCCGAGCAACTGGAACGCCTTGGCTTCGCCGCGGGGTCCATGGGCCCAAAGGTCGAGGCAGCCTGTCAGTTCGCCCGTCATACCGGCAAGGTCGCGGTGATCGGCTCGCTCGAACAGATCGAGGCCATCGTCCGCGGCGAAGCCGGCACACACGTCAGCCTGGCGGCAACTGGCCTGCACCACGCATAAAAAAGGGCGCCAGCGGCGCCCTTCGTTTAGCAGGTGAACCTCAATTGCCGCGACGCAGCGCCTGCGGCGAGAAGTCACGCGGGCCGAGTTTCACGTCGAAGTCGTACATCGGCTCGTTGTTATCCAGGCCATCGACGAAGTAGTTGCCGTCCTTGAGGTGGTAGAGCGTCTCCAGCGTGCTGTTGAACATCGGCACCTCGTAGTAGCTGATCGGATGGCTTTCCTGCAGGCCGATCAGCTGCCCGTTCTCGTCATACAGATCGACGGCCAGAATCGCCCAGCTGTCCTCGTCGATGTAGAAGCGGCGCTTGTCGTAGAGATGGCTGAAGCCCTTGCGCAGCGTGGCGTCGACCACCCACACGCGGTGCAGCTCGTAGCGCAGCAGGTCGGGATTGAGCGTGCGCGGCTGGACGATGGTGTCGTAGGCAATGCCCTTCTGATGCAGGGCGTAGCTGTTGTAGGGCACCAGCATTTCGCGCTTGCCGAGCAGCTCCCACTCGTAGCGATCCGGTGCGCCATTGAACGAATCGACCACATCAGCCGTGGCCAGGCCGCTGGTGTCCGGTTGCAACGAATCGTAGGCCAGCGAGGGCAGACGACGCACACGGCGGTCGTCCGCACTGTAGCGCCAGGCCTTGCGGGTGGTGAGCACCTGATCAATCGGGTCCTGCACCACCAGCGCCGTGCCGGAAAGCTTGGCCGGCGCGGTGACGCGGTACTTGTAGTACAGCACGGTATTGTCCAGATCCGCGTAGGTCATGCCTTCGCGGTTATAGACGTAGTACACGTGGCGATCGCGCTTGATGTAGTTGGCCCGGCCGCCGATCACCACTGCCTGGTTGTTGATCATGTGGCTCTGGTCACCCTTGTAATGCAGGATGTGGTTCCAGATGACCTCGATACCGCTTTGCGGAATCGGGAAGGGAATCCCGGCCGCCGCGCCCTGGATGCCGTTGCCGTTGGCGATCAGTTCGGCGCTGACGGCGTTGAAGCGAGTGGCGTCGTAGATGCGCTGCGGTACCGCCGCGCTGCGGCGGGTCGGGAACACGCGCAGGTAATAGTCAGGATTGCGCTCAAGCAGCGCCTTCATGCCCGCGGATAGCTGTTCGCTGTGCTCGGCCAGGTTAGTGCCATCGACCCGATAGAGCATCGCGTCGGCGGCAAAGGGATCCGGGTGGTGCATGCCACGTTCATAGCCGGTTGGCGGCGCGACGCCTCCAGTCCAGGCGGGAATGGTGCCGGCCGCATTCGCCGACCGTTCTGCACCCAGCGGCGTCAGGTCCTGCCCGAGCCGGGCGGCCTGCGTACTGTCGACCTTGGCCTGTACCGGCAGTGCGGCACAGGTGGCCAGCATCAAGGCTCCAATCTTCGCGTACATCGTCTACTCCCCCAATTGCGCACGATGTCAGGGCGCTGCCAGGCATGCCCGATCATCGGCGTTGCATTGTTATCGGTGTGGGCAGGCATGCCTTCCTGGCCGGCATTCGTCCCTGGCCGCTGTTGCGGCTCTTCGATTGGATGCGGCCAGCGTGGCTGGCCTGGCACCGCCCGCGGGCGGTACGGCGGCAGCAGCACAGGCTGCCGTTATTACGCTGTCACTCAGTCGACGCGCTGGAATTTCAAGTCCCAGACGCCATGCCCGAGCCGCTCACCGCGGCGTTCGAACTTGGTCACCGGCCGCTCAGCGGGTCGCGGCACATAGCGGCCATCCTCGGCCAGATTGCGGTAGCCCGGGGCGACGCTCATCACTTCGAGCATGTGTTCGGCATAGGGCTCCCAGTCGGTGGCCATGTGCAGCACGCCGCCGATCTTCAGCTTGCTGCGTACCAGCTCGGCGAAGGCCGGCTGAACGATGCGACGCTTGTGATGACGGCTCTTGTGCCAGGGGTCTGGAAAGAACAGCAGCACGCGGTCGAGGCTGGCGTCGGGTACGCAATCGCGCAGCACCTCCAGAGCGTCGCAACTGTAGACTCGGACGTTGCTCAATTTCTGTGACACAAGTCCGCTCAGCAACGCGCCGACGCCCGGTTTATGCACTTCGACGCCGATGAAGTCCTGCTCCGGCGCCGCAGCAGCCATCTCCAGGGTCGAATGACCCATGCCGAAGCCGATCTCGAAGGTGCGCGGCGCACTGCGGCCAAAGACGGCGTCGAAGTCGCGCAGACCATCCGCCAGCTCAAGACCGAACAGTGGCCAGCCCTGCTCCAGGCCGCGCTGCTGGCCTTCGGTCATGCGCCCGGCGCGCATGACGAAACTCTTGATGGTGCGGCGAGGCGCGCTCTGTTGCTCTTCGGCCGCGGGGTTCTGCTCAGTCATGGTCTACCTGCAAGACATAAAAAAGGCCGGCCCCGACCACGGTCGAGGCCGGCCACGAATCGATTCAGCGAATCAGCCCATCCAGCGGCGACGAGGCACTGGCGTAGAGCTTCTTCGGCATGCGCCCGGCCAGGTACGCCAGGCGCCCGGCCTCGATGGCGTATTTCATCGCCTCGGCCATCAGCACCGGATTCTGCGCATGGGCGATGGCGCTGTTCATCAGCACCGCTTCGCAGCCCAACTCCATGGCGATGGTGGCATCCGAAGCGGTGCCGACACCGGCGTCGACCAGCACGGGCACGGTCGCTTCCTCGAGGATGATGCGCAGGTTGTACGGGTTGCAGATGCCCAGGCCGGTGCCGATCAGGCCGGCCAGCGGCATCACCGCGATGCAGCCCATTTCGGCCAGCTGGCGCGCGATGATCGGGTCGTCACTGGTGTAAACCATGACGTCGAAGCCGTCCTTGATCAGCACTTCGGCGGCCTTTAGGGTCTCGATCACGTTGGGAAACAGGGTCTTCTGGTCGGCCAGCACTTCCAGCTTGACCAGCTTGTGGCCATCGAGCAGTTCACGTGCCAGGCGGCAGGTACGTACCGCGTCCTCGGCGGTAAAGCATCCGGCAGTGTTCGGCAGGATGGTGTAGCGCTCGGGGCTGATCACGTCGAGCAGGTTCGGCTCGCCCGGATTCTGGCCGATGTTGGTGCGGCGCACCGCGACGGTGACGATCTCGGCACCCGAGGCCTCGATGGCCGCGCGCGTTTCCTCGAGGTCCTTGTACTTGCCGGTGCCGACCAGCAGGCGCGATTGATAGGTGCGACCGGCCAGGGTGAAAGGCTTGTCGTTCGGAACTGGGGGCATGGGAAATCCTCGTTCGGACGTGTTGCTGCGGGCTGGGCGCCGCAGAGGCGGCGTCATTCGAATGAGCGGGTGGCGGCTAGCCGCCACCGATGGCGTGCACCACTTCGACCTGGTCGCCTTCGCTGAGCGCAGTGCTGGCGTGCGCGCTGCGCGGCACGATATCGCGGTTGAGCTCGACGGCCAGACGGCGGCCGGTCAGCTCCAGACGCGCCAGCAGGTCAGCCACCGTCTCGCCGGCTGGCAGCTCGTAGGGTTCGCCGTTCAACTGAATCTGCATGCTGTTCGCCGCATTGCGCAAAGGGGACGGCATTCTAGCCCGAACCACCCGGTGCACCAAGGCGAAGGCCGCGGCCGTTCGTCCCGCTCAGCCGCGCAGGCGCCAACCAGCCAGTCCCAGACACAACCAGCCGGCCAGGAATGACATGCCCCCGATCGGCGTGATCATGCCGAGCCTGCCGACGCCGCTCAGGGTGAGCAGGTAGAGGCTGCCGGAGAACAGCAGGATACCGACGACGAACAAGCCGCCTGCCACAGTCAGCAGGCGGCCGGGCCGATGCAGTGAAAGCAGCGCGACGCCCAGCAGCGCCAGTGCATGGAGCATCTGGTACTGCACGCCGGTCTGAAACACCGCGAGATAGGCAGCGCTCAACTGGCTCTTGAGGGCATGGGAAGCGAAGGCACCCAGCGCAACGCCGGTAAAGCCGAACAACGCGGCAAGGACGATATAAGCACGAATCATTGCCATTTCCGGTCGATAGCCTTAGCGGCCGCTATAATGCCCGCTCTTTTCGCCCACGACCAAGTGCCATGTTGCGGAACCTCCTGCTGCGCCTGTCCAAACTGCTGCTCTGGCTGATCGGCCTCTCGGTGCTGCTGGTGCTGCTGTTTCGCTGGGTGCCACCGCCGTTCACCGCTTTGATGATCGAGCGCAAGATCGAGTCCTGGCACACAGGCGAAGCTATCGACCTGACCCGCAAGTGGCGGCCCTGGAAAGAGCTGCCAGACGACCTGAAGATGGCAGTGATCGCCGCCGAGGACCAGAAGTTCGCCGACCACTGGGGCTTCGACATCGCTGCAATTCGCGCCGCCCTCAGCCACAATGAACGCGGTGGTTCACTGCGCGGTGCCAGCACATTGAGTCAGCAGGTGGCGAAGAACCTTTTCCTCTGGTCCGGCCGCAGCTGGCCACGCAAGGGACTGGAGGCCTGGTTCACTGCGCTGATCGAGCTGCTGTGGCCCAAGCAGCGCATTCTCGAGGTGTACCTCAACAGCGTGGAATGGGCCGACGGAATCTTCGGTGCCGAGGCGGCCGCGCGTCATCACTTCGGCATTGGCGCGCCCTATCTGTCGAGCCGTCAGGCCAGCCTGCTGGCCGCCGTGTTGCCGAACCCGCGACAATGGAGCGCTGGCAAACCCAGCGGCCATGTGAACAATCGGGCCGCCTGGATCCGGCAGCAGATGCGCCAGCTCGGCGGCAGCCACTACCTGCAGCGTGTGAAACCCGACCGCCCGGACTGGTGGCCAAGCTGGCTTTGAGCCAGCATGCAAGACAACCGGCGCAGCAGGAAGCAGCACCACCGGTGCTTTATGACGTATCTCCCGCTCGCCCAGTGCGATGGGGTTTGACTATGCAGTATTTGATCGGACCCAAGAGCAACGATGAACACCTACCTCGTCCGGCTGAGTCTGGGCTACTTCTGCCTGGCGATGCTGTGGATCCTTCTTGGCGACACCCTGGTCAGCCGTCTGGTGGCAGGCGACAACCAGGCCTGGCACATGGGCAAGGGCGCGCTGTTCGTGACGCTCACCAGCGGCCTGATCTTTCTGCTTGGTCGACAGCACTTCCGTCGCTTCGATGAGCAGCAGCGCGCCCAGCATCTGCAGAAGACCAGTCTGAAGCAGGCCGCTGCGGTCTTCGACAGCACCCAGGAAGGCGTGCTGGTCACCGATCCGCATCAGCACATCGTGCACGTCAACCCGGCATTCAGCCGCATCACCGGCTACAGCACGGAGGAAGTGCTCGGCCAGACGCCGAAACTGTTCGCCTCCGGCAAGCACGATGCGGCCTTCTATCAGGAAATGTGGCATGCACTGCGCGAGCACGGGTCCTGGAGCGGCGAGATCTGGAATCGGCGCAAGAACGGCGACGTCTATCCACAGTGGCAGAATCTGCGCTGCATCTACGACGATCTGGGCCAGCTCAGCCATTATGTCGCGGTATTTTCCGATCTCTCGGCGCTGAAGCGTTCACGCGAAGAACTCGACCAGCTCGCTCACTATGACCCGCTGGTCAATCTGCCGAATCGCCTGCTGTTCACCGAGCGTGCCAAGCAGGACCTCGAGCGCGCCCGGGCGAACAAACGCAGCGGCGCGTTGTTGCTGATCGACCTGGACCACTTCAAGGACATCAACGAGAGCCTCGGGCACAGCCTGGGCGACGCCCTGCTCCAGGCCGTCAGCGCCCGACTGAGCGAACAACTGGAGAACGGCATGACCCTCGGCCGGCTGGGTGGCGATGAGTTTGCCCTGCTCTGCGAGGACCACGGCGCGGAAAAGGCGACCGCTCTGGCGTTGCGCCTGCTGGATCGGCTGAACGAGCCTTATCAACTGGGCGACCGCGAGCTGTTCAGCAGTGCCAGCATTGGCATCGTGCTCTACCCGTACCCCACCGACGTACAGAACGTCGAGCAACTGATGCGCAATGCCGACTCGGCGCTGTTCAAGGCCAAGAGCAGCGGCCGCTCCACCTACGCCTTCTATTCCCAGGAATTGACCAGCCAGGCCCGCCAGCGCGTCGAACTGGTCACCGCGCTGCGCCAGGCGCTGGAGCAGGGCCAGCTGCGTCTGCATTACCAACCGATCTACGATCTGCGCCACGGCACCATCACCGGCTTCGAGGCGCTGGTACGCTGGCTGCATCCGGAGAAAGGGCTGATCGCACCGGGCATTTTCATTCCCATCGCCGAAGAAACCGGCTTGATCAGCGCCATCGACCGCTGGGTACTGGAGCAGGCTTGCCACCAGGCGCAGGAGTGGCTGGCCCAGAATCGGCCGCTCGGCTTCATCGCCGTGAATATTTCCAGCAGGCTGTTCGGTAACGGCGAACTCGATCTGCAGGTCGCCACGATCCTCGCCAGATCCGGACTCGACGCGCGCCATCTCGAACTGGAGATCACCGAAAGCGCAGTGATGCAGGACCCGGATGCCGCCGTCCAGCTACTGCAGCGCCTGCGCGCACTCGGGGTGCAGCTGGCGATCGATGATTTCGGTACCGGCTACTCGTCATTGCAGCGGCTCAAGCGGATGAACGTACACAAGCTCAAGATTGATCAAGGGTTCGTTCGCGGGCTGCCGAACGACCATGACGACGCCGCCATTACCCGCTCCGTCATCGGCCTGGCGCACAACCTCGGCCTGAAAGTGGTGGCCGAGGGCATCGAAACCACCGAACAGGCAGCCTTCCTGCTCGAACAAAATTGCGATTACGGGCAAGGCTACGGCTTCGCCCGACCACTACCGCCCGAAGCGATCGACTGGAGTCCGACAGCACTCGACTACGGGCAGTGCTGCCACTCGTCGCGCGCCTGAGCGAATGCATATATCAAAAGGCCACTACGAAAGGTAAGCTGGCCGAGTTCCCCGAGTCGCCGATCCATTCCAGTTTCCGCCGCAGCACTTGCGGCATACTGAACCGACCGGCTACCGGCGGGCTGACGCAACTTCTGGCCCGCGGGGCATCCAAATCGATTCAGGCATGCGCACCGCAGCGAAGATGATGAGCGACCCAGCCCAACCCGCCAGCCAGTTCCAGGCCCTGCGACAGTTGTTCACCCGGCAGAACGGTATCGCCTGGGCGATGCTGTTGTTCACCCTGCTGGTGCAGCTGGCGGCCTGGCAGAACCTGCGCGCCAACGAGGACCGGGCGGCCGAACAGCAGTTCCAGCTACTCAGCGAGAAAGTCACCGAAGCCATCCGCAAGCGGCTACGCGACCACGAGCAGATTCTCCTCGGGGGCGCCGGTCTGTTCGACGCCGTCGACCACGTCAGCCGTGCGCAATGGCGCCTGTATGTTCAGCGCCTGCTGCTGCCAGACCGCTATCCGGGTATCCAGGGCGTAGGCTTCAGCCAGGCCATCGCGCCGGACGAGCGGGACGCGCATATCGCACGGATTCGAGCCGAAGGCTTCCCGGAGTACGACATCCATCCGCCAGGTGAGCGCGACCTCTATACCTCGATCGTTTTTCTCGAGCCCTTCGCGGGGCGCAACCTGGCCGCTTTCGGCTTCGACATGTACTCCGAGCCGACCCGCCGGCGGGCCATGCTGCGGGCTGCGCGCCTGGGCGAGACCAGCATCACGGCGAAGGTGACGCTGATGCAGGAGACTCACGGCAAGGTCCAGGCCGGCGTGCTGCTTTACGTGCCGGTATACCGGCAAGGCGAGCCGACCGACACACCCGCACAGCGCATGCAGGCGCTTATCGGCTTCGTCTACAGCCCCTATCGCCTCGATGATCTGATGCAGGGCATCCTGCGCGCCGCCGACCTGCCGCTGGCGCTGCATATCTACGCCAGCGACGACGAAGACCCAGAGCAACTGCTCTATGCCTCGCCCGATGCGCCACAGCCCGGCGACGCTCGCTACAGCCGATTGCAGCAACTGCACCTGTACGGCCAGACCTGGACCCTGCGCATGGACAGCCGGCCGGAGTTCGACGCGCGCTTCCATGGCAACGAAACCCTGATGCTCGTCCTGGGCCTCGGCCTGAGCCTGCTGGTGTTCTTCCTCACCTCCTCGCTTGCCCTGCGCCATAGCCGCATCCAGGCCTTGGCGGAAGAGATGACCCAGCGCATCCGCCAAAGCAAGAATGACCTGAAGGTAAGCGAGGAGCGGCTCTCGCTGGCGCTCAAGGGCAGCAACGATGGCCTCTGGGATCTCGATCTGGAAGCAGGCAGCATGTATGCCTCGCCACGCGCCTGGGAAATGCTCGGCTACCGCCCGGACGAGTTGTCTTGCGACCTCAAGCTATGGGAACGCCTGACCGTACCCGAGGATCTGGCGCAGCAGAAAGCCAAGCTGGCGCAAACCATGCTGTCCAATCTCGATCACTTCACGAGCGAACTGCGCCTGCAACACAAGCACGGCCATGTCGTACCCGTTCTGCTGCGTGGCTATATCCAGCGCGACCCGCAAGGAATGGCCCAGCGCATCAGCGGTACCCTGATGGACCTGACCGAGCGCAAGCGCATCGAGCAGATGAAGAATGACTTCGTCTCGACCGTGAGCCATGAACTGCGCACGCCCTTAACCTCCATCAGCGGTGCGCTCGGCCTGATCGTCGGCGGCGCGCTCGGTGCGGCGCCGCCAGCCATGCAGCAGATGCTAGAGATCGCCTACCGCAACAGCCTGCGCCTGGGTCATCTGATCAACGACCTGCTGGACATGGAGAAGATCGCTGCCGGCAAGATGGCCTTTGAACTGCGCGAGCATTCACTTGGCAAGCTGCTGGAGGAATCGCTCTCAAGCAATCAGCCGCTGTGCGGCCAGCATGGCGTGCGCTGCACGCTGCACCATCCACAGGACGTCCTGGTTTGGGTCGACAGCCTGCGCCTGCAACAGGTGCTCGGCAATTTTCTTTCCAATGCCGTGAAGTTCACTCCCGAAGGCGGAGAGATCCGCCTGCACACCAGCCTTCGCGGCGCGCGGGTACGCATCAGCGTGACCGATCAGGGGCCGGGCATACCGGACGCCTTCCGCTCACGGGTATTCGAGAAGTTCGCCCAAGCCGATGCCTCTGACAGCCGGCAGAAGTCGGGCACCGGCCTGGGCCTGGCGATCACCAAGGAGCTCATCGAGCGCATGGGCGGCACAGTCGGCTTCGATTGCCAGCCCGGCGCTGGCACCACCTTCTGGTGCGAGCTACCGATCCAGACGCCGACAAGCGAGGCAGACAACCGGGAAGGCCTGCCGCGGATACTGGTCGTCGAAGACGAGCCGGATACCGGGCGCCTGCTGCACATGATGCTGCGCGAAGGAGGATACGCAGTGGATCGCGTGCAGAGCCTGCACCAGGCACGGGAGAAACTCGCCACCGGGCGCTACGAGGCCATGACGCTGGACCTGCACCTACCCGATGGCAGCGGGGCACAGTTGATTGACGAACTGCGCGCACGGCCGGCCATACACGAATTGCCAATCGTCGTGATCTCCGCAGCGCACCAGTTCGACGAGGCGAAATTCCCTGACCGGATCGTCTGGCTGCACAAGCCGATCACCAATGCGCAGCTGCTGGCGGCGATAGACCAGGCGCGACGAAACACGCTTCATCAGGGCGACGAACAGCGATAACTAACGCCTGCGAGCCGGACGTTCGGCAAAAAAAAAATCGCGGGTGCCATCGGCATCCCGCGATTCGTTCCTGCTAAGGGGCGTCAGGCCTGGATCGAGCCCTTCAGCTTGTTCATCGCATTCTTTTCCAGCTGACGAATGCGCTCGGCCGACACGTTGTACTTGGCCGCCAGGTCGTGCAGGGTCGCCTTGTCCTCGTTCAGCCAGCGCTGCTGGAGAATGTCCCGACTGCGCTCGTCCAGCCCCTCAAGCGCGGCGTGCAGGCTGGAGGTGGAGCTGTCACTCCAGTCGGCATCTTCCAGCTGACGCGCCGGATCGTAGCGATGATCTTCCAGGTAATGTGCAGGCGACTGGTAGGCGCTGTCGTCGTCGGCATCGGCGGCCGGGTCGAAGGCCATGTCATGACCGGTCAGGCGGCTTTCCATCTCGCGCACTTCATGCGGCTCGACGCCCAGGCTGTCGGCCACGGCGGTGACTTCATCGTTGTTCAGCCAGGCCAGACGCTTCTTCTGGCTGCGCAGGTTGAAGAACAGCTTGCGCTGCGCCTTGGTGGTGGCGACCTTGACGATGCGCCAGTTGCGCAGGATGAACTCGTGGATTTCGGCGCGAATCCAGTGCACGGCGAAGGACACCAACCGCACACCCATTTCCGGATTGAAACGCTTGACTGCCTTCATCAGGCCGACATTGCCTTCCTGGATCAGGTCGGCCTGGGCCAGCCCGTAGCCGGAATAGCTGCGGGCGATGTGAACGACGAAACGCAGGTGCGCCAGCACCATCTGCCGAGCCGCTTCGAGATCCTGATGATAGAAGAGGCGCCCGGCCAGCTCGCGCTCCTGCTCGACGGTGAGCAGCGGGAGGCTGTTCACGGTCTGCACGTAGGCCTCGAGATTCGCTCCCGGGACTAGCGCTTGAACAGGTTGCAGAGTAGTTGTCATGCAGTACCTCCAATGACGAAGCTGCAGCAGTTTAGCATTGCCGCATGAGACTGCAAGCCTGTGGAAAAGTTCCCTGACACAACCATCAAGCCATTGTTTTTAAACGGAATTTTAACGCGGAGCGAGTTCGCTCAGATGCCTTGCGACAGCCAGCCAGGCACCGATGTAGCCGAGCAGCACCGCGCCGATCACCAGCGATAACGCATCGCCCGCCGGAACGCCACCCAGGCCGAAATCGCTGCCGTAGAGGCCCGCGAGGTTGACCACGGCTTCGTTCAGCCAGCCCAGACCGTAGACCAGCAGCAGCCAGGCGATCAGGCCGGCACCCAGGCCATAGATGGCACCCATGTAGAGGAACGGACGGCGGACGTAACCATCGGTGCCGCCCACCAGCTTGACCACCTCGATCTCGGTGCGGCGGTTCTCGATGTGCAGGCGAATGGTGTTGCCAATCACCAGCAGCAACGTCGCCACCAGCAGCAATGTCAGGCCAAAGACGAAACGGTCTCCGAGCTTGAGGATGGCGGTCAGCCGCTCGACCCAGAGCAGATCCAGCTGCGCCAGCTGCACCCCGGGCAACTCGGCCAGCTGCTGACGCAGCGCTTCGAGCTTGTCCTTGTCCACCTCTTCGGGTGTCACGATGACCACGCCGGGCAGCGGATTCTCCGGCAATTCCTTGAGCGCTTCGCCAAGCCCGGAGAGCTGCTGGAACTCGTCCAGCGCCTGCTCGCGACTGACCCAGTCCGCCGCTGCCACATCGGGCATGGCCGCAACCTCGTCACGCAGGCGCTCACCGGCGGCGCTATCCACCTCGAGGTCCATGAACAGCGAGATCTGCGCGGCACGCTGCCAGGAGCCACCGAGTCGCTCGACATTGTCCAGCAGCAGCGCCAGGCCCATGGGCAGGCTCAACGCCACGGCCATCACCAAGCAGGTGAAGAAGCTGCCGATCGGCTGCTTGATCAGTCGCCCGACGCTGTCCACCAGGCTGGCGCGGTGACTTTCCAGCCAGGCGTGGAACAGCGTCTTGAAGTCCGGCTCGTCGCCGCGTGGCTGCTCCGGCTTCTTCACCGAACCGCCGACGCGCTCGGCCGTGCTCGGGTTGGTCTTGGGATTGCGTTCGCTGCTCATCGGCTGGCCTCCCCGTCGCCGATCAGGCGACCACGTTGCAGGGTAAGCATGCGATGGCGCATCCGCGCGATCAGCGCCAGGTCGTGGCTGGCGATCAGCACGGTGGTCCCCAGGCGATTGATGTCTTCGAACACGCCCATGATCTCCGCAGCGAGTCGCGGGTCGAGGTTACCGGTCGGTTCATCGGCGAGAAGCAGGGCCGGCCGATGCACGACTGCGCGGGCGATGCCGACACGCTGCTGCTGGCCGGTGGACAGGTCCGCCGGATACTGCAGCGCCTTGTCCTTGAGGCTGACGCGCTCCAGCGCGGTCATTACCCGCTGACCGATCTCGCGCTTGTTGAGCCCGAGAATCTGCAACGGCAGGGCGACGTTGTCGAACACCGTGCGATCGAACAGCAGCTGGTGGTTCTGGAACACCACGCCGATCTGCCGGCGCAGAAAGGGAATCTGCGCGTTGGTGATGCGTGATAGGTCCTGCCCGGCCAGCAGCAGCTTGCCACTGGTGGGCCGCTCCATCGCCAGAAGCAGGCGCAGCAGCGTGCTCTTGCCAGCACCGGAATGGCCGGTAACGAAGAGGAACTCGCCACGTCGCACCTGAAAGGAAAGCTCGTGCAACCCGACGTGGCCGTTGGGGTAGCGTTTGCCGACCTGTTCGAAACGGATCATGCGTCTTCCCGCTGGGAGAACAGCGCCTTGACGAACGCATCGGCCTCGAAGGTGCGCAGATCGTCGATGCCTTCACCCACGCCGATGTAGCGGATCGGCGTGCCGAACTGCTTGGCCAGCGCGAAGATCACGCCGCCCTTGGCGGTGCCGTCGAGCTTGGTCAGCACCAGCCCGGTCAGCTCGACCGCCTGGTTGAACTGCTTGGTCTGGTTGATGGCGTTCTGGCCAGTGCCGGCGTCGAGTACCAGCAGGACTTCGTGGGGAGCCGACTCGTCGAGCTTGCCCATCACCCGACGGACTTTCTTCAGCTCTTCCATCAGGTTGTCCTTGGTATGCAGACGGCCCGCGGTGTCGGCAATCAGCACATCGATGCCGCGCGCCTTGGCCGCCTGCACCGCATCGAAGATCACCGAGGCGGAGTCGGCACCGGTGTGCTGGGCGACCACCGGGATGCCGTTGCGCTCGCCCCACACCTGCAACTGCTCTACCGCCGCGGCGCGGAAGGTGTCGCCGGCAGCAAGCATGACCTTCTTGCCTTCGAGCTGCAGCTTCTTGGCCAGCTTGCCGATGGTGGTGGTCTTGCCGACGCCGTTCACGCCGACCACCAGGATCACATACGGGCGCTTGCCAGCATCGATCGCCAGCGGCTGCTCGACCGGCTTGAGCAGGCCAACGAGTTCGTCCTGCAGCGCGGTGTAGAGCGCGCCGCTGTCGGCCAGCTCCTTGCGCGAGACGCGCCGGGTGAGATTCTGCATGATCGCGGTGGTCGCCTCGACGCCGACGTCGGCGGTCAGCAGGCGGGTTTCCAGCTCGTCGAGCAGATCGTCGTCGATGGCCTTCTTGCCGAGGAACAGGCTGGCCATGCCTTCGCCAATGCTGGCGCTGGTTTTCGACAGCCCCTGGCGCAGGCGAGCGAAGAAGCCGAGCTTGGTTGGGGCCTCCGGCGCGGGCGCTACGACCGGGGCAGGTACCGGCTCCGGATCGGGTTCGGGTTCGGGGTGCAGCAGCACCGGCTCTATCTCCTCAGCCGGCTGCATATCGGCCTCGACCACGCGCGCCGGCTGCTCTTCCTGAGGTGTAGCGACAGGCGATTCGACAGGCGCCCCGGTCTGCTCGACCGATTCGCTGTCCGGCTGTTCGGCGGCGGGCTGCTCTGCCGGCGCGGGCTGCGGCTTCTTGCGCAGCCAGCCGAACAGGCCTTTCTTTTCACCGGGCTCGGCCGGCGTCTTCTTGTCGTCGTTGGAACCAAACATGGAGAAGGTATTCTCAAGGATGCGAAACGCCGGCAGCCTGGCTTCCGGCCTAAAAATGGGCCCTATCCTAGCACCTCGCCAGGCAGGTGCGCTAAGCGCGGGCACTGCGGCCGAGCAGACTGTGCGGATACCCCGGCTTTGCCTGACCCGCGCGGGCCATTACCATGGCTGCCGTGTCGCCGTCCTGCCATCTGCCGTGGCGGGCACCAACCTGGACGAGTCCCGACTATGCCTCTGATGTTACGCCGCGCCGCCGCCCTGCTGCTCGGAGCGTTCTATCTGCCCATGCTGGCAACAGCAGCAGACAGCCAACCCACCCACGAGTTCTTCCTCGACAACGGCCTGAAGGTGATCGTGCGCGAGGATCATCGTGCGCCGGTGGTGGTATCCCAGCTCTGGTACAAGGTTGGCTCCAGCTACGAGACAGCTGGTCAGACCGGCCTCTCCCACGCGCTCGAACACATGATGTTCAAGGGCAGCCGCAAGCTCGATGCCGGCGAAGCCTCGCGCATCCTGCGTGAGCTGGGCGCCGAGGAAAACGCCTTCACCAGCGACGACTACACCGCCTATTACCAGGTTCTGGCGCGTGACCGCCTGGCCGTTGCGTTCGAGCTCGAAGCCGATCGCCTGGCCAGCCTCAAGCTGCCGCCGGACGAGTTCGCCCGCGAGATCGAAGTGATCAAGGAAGAACGCCGCCTGCGCACCGATGACAAGCCCAGCTCGCTGGCCTACGAGCGCTTCAAGACCCTCGCCTACCCCGCCAGCGGCTATCGCAACCCGACCATCGGCTGGATGGCCGATCTCAACCGCATGCAGGCCGACGAGCTGCGTGCCTGGTACGAGCAGTGGTACGCACCGAACAACGCCACCCTAGTGGTGGTCGGCGACGTGACCGCCGACGAGGTCCGCGAACTGGCTGAGCGCTTCTTCGGCGACATCGAGAAACGCGAGGTGCCGGCGGCCAAGCGGCCACTGGAACTGGCCGAACCGGGCGAGCGGCGCCTCCAGCTGCACGTGAAGACCCAGTTGCCGACGCTGCTCATGGCCTTCAATGCACCGAGCCTGGCGACCGAGGAGAATGCTCGCCAGGTGCATGCGCTGCGGTTGATCTCCGCCCTGCTCGACGGCGGCTACAGCGCGCGCCTGCCGGAGCGGCTGGAGCGCGGAGAGGAACTGGTGACCAGCGCCTCGGCCTGGTACGACGCCTACGCCCGTGGCGACAGCCTGTTCGTCTTGAGCGCCGCGCCGAACTTGCAGAAGGACCGCACCCTGGAAGAAGTCGAAGCCGGGCTCTGGCGGGAGCTGGACGCGCTCAAGGAGACGCCACCCTCGGCGGACGAACTCGAGCGCGTGCGTGCGCAGGTCATCGCCGGCCTGGTCTACGAGCGCGACTCCATCACCCAGCAGGCCACCACCATCGGCAAGCTGGAAACCGTCGGCCTGTCCTGGCGCCTGATGGACGAGGAGCTGAGCGCGCTGGAAGCGGTTACGCCCGAGGACATTCAGCAGGCCGCCAGCACCTATTTCACCCGCTCCCGCCTGAGCGTCGCCCATGTTCTGCCCGAGGAAGCCCGTGATGAGTGATTGCAAAGCCCTGCGCAACGGCCTGTTCGGCCTGCTGCTGGCGGCCAGCTTCGGCCTGGCGGGCTGCGACGAAGGCTCCACCGCCCTGCCACAGCCCGGCCAGCCGGCAGAGCAGGATGTCGCCCGCGAGGCGAGCCAGCCTGCCGTGCCGACCGCAACGCCCGAAAAGCCGCGCCTGGAATCGCTCAGCGAGCTGAGC
>Ga0207848_100417_pt1 | contig 17182 bp, 17 predicted proteins | sample TtaePargueraPR_10_FD_187737 | JGI IMG/M metagenome (GOLD analysis project Ga0207848, IMG submission 187737) | Aerobic enrichment media microbial communities from Bioluminiscent Bay, La Parguera, Puerto Rico - Tt and M2 (3) (SPAdes) | ecosystem: Environmental > Aquatic > Marine > Unclassified ... | reverse complement strand
TGCCAGCGCCAACCGATGCTCCAGCCATCGGCCGCAGCCTGGATCTGGCAGATGGCGTTGCGCGGGTCGAGCCAGACTTGCCCCAGCGCCGCCGGTGCTGCGGGCAGATCGGGCGCCTTTGCGGCTGCACGGCCACGGGCGTCGATGCCCGGCAACCGTTTGAGCGGTAGCCGGCCCTGGGTCGTCCAGTAGTGCGGGCGTTCGGGCAGTTGGCGGAGCAGCTGCCGTCGCGCCGCGGCATCCAGTGATTCGCTCTTGTTCAGCAACAGCAGTCCGGCTTGCGCCAGGGCCTGCCGCTGGCTGTCGGGCAGGGCTTCGCCGCGGCTGAGGGCGGCGGCATCCAGCACGAGCACGCTCGGCTGGATGCTCAGTACGCTCTGCCATGGCGACTGGCCGAGCTGACGCAGCAGTTCCGCCGGGTGACCCAGGCCGGAGGGCTCGATCAGCAAGCGGTCTGGTTTTGCCTGGCGCAGCAGGCGCGCCAGGCCAACCTGGAACGGCACGCCGTTGACGCAGCACAGGCAGCCGCCGGGGATCTCCGCCAGACTGATACCGTCTGCTTCTGTCGTCAGCAACGCGGCGTCCAGGCCGATCTGGCCGAATTCGTTGATCAGTACGGCCCAGCGTTCGTCGGCGGGCTTCTGATCGAGCAGATGGCGGATCAGGCTGGTTTTGCCGGCGCCAAGCGGGCCGCCGATGAGATGGGTCGGGATATGTTCGAGCATGGCGGCTATGTTGCGCATTTTGCGCTGGGTCTGAAAGGCGCCGGTGGCTCATGCTAAAGTCGCCGGCGGTTCTCGGAGAGGTGAAATCGTGCGGCTACCGTTCTTGCTGACAGCCCTGTGCGGCCTGCTCGTCGCTGCCGACGTGATGGCTGAAGCGTGCGTCATTAACAGCCACGACGACCGCGTGGCAGTGAAGCTATGCCAGGCGAACATCAACATTCCTGCAGAGCTGTTCCGCACCGGCTTCTGTCAGCCGCAGTTGAAGGATCACGAGGTCGAAGTCGAGTTCGTCGATCAGTGCCCGGACGGTGCCTTCGGTGTCTGCCGCAACGCGCAGGTGTCGAACATGCCGTACCGGCAGGACATCCACTATTACGGCATCGCCAGTGATGCGCGCTTTCTCCAGCCCGCTTGCGAGCAGAACAACCAGGGCAGCTGGGAGAAGAACTGACTTCAGCCCAGCAGCCATAGGGGTTTCACGTGGAACCCTGCTGATTTCCGCGGTTGCCTTCTAACGAGCCGGTTTCAATGCGCCGCAATCGTCCGCTATCCAGCGCGCATGGGATTCGATTCGCGACGTACCAGTCTCGGTACCCTGGCGGTATTGGCTTTCCACGGTGCTGACGAACTCCTTGTCGCTGATGAAGCGCGTCTCGCCCTGACCTTGGGCATCCGGGCACTCGAACCTGAATTTCCACAGCTTATCGCCACGCTCGGTGATCTCCTGCTTGCACGCCGGATCGTCCTGAAACGGCAAGTCTCCCGACGCCACCTGCGCCTCGCTCAGGCAGATGCGTACCCCGTTGGCGCCCAGCTGCACACCATGCGCGGCAAACATTCCTTCCATCATCCGGCGCTGGTCGGCAGGCAGGTTGCGCATCTGCTCCATCATCTGCTGCATGGCCGGTAGTTGCTGGCCGTCCACCTGGATGTCGCCACTGCTGAATTCCCAGAGGCCCGGCAGGATCTGCTGCGCGTGGGCTGGTAGCAGGGCCAGCGAGAGGCTGAACGACACGGCTAGTGATAGAGGGCGGATCATGCTCGAGCTCCTGAGGCTATGTCCCTCTCAGCCTAGCCGAACGGTCGCCGCAGTACCGGCCAAATGCTGACGGTCATCCGATCGATGAGCAAATGCGGCGATTGCCATGGATTTATGTTGTTGAGAAGCGTTAGCATTAACGCCTGCTGCGCTCATGGGAGGCCGCATGGCAACTGAAGGCATGCTTCGGCAACAGATGCTGCACCGTCTCTACGCCGATCATCACGGCTGGCTCAATGGCTGGCTGCGTCGGCAGCTGGGCTGCAATCAGCGTGCGGCTGACCTGGCGCAGGATACCTTCGTGCGCGTGCTCAGCAAGGATCAGGACATGGCTGCCATTCGCGAGCCCAGAGCCTACCTGCACACCATCGCCAAGGGGCTGCTGATCAACCATTGGCGGCGTCGGCAGATCGAGCAGGCCTATCTGGATGCGCTTGCCCTGCAGCCGGAACCGGTCGTGCCATCGCCCGAATCCCAGGCGTTGATCGTCGAAACCCTGTTGCAGATCGATGCCATGCTGATGCGTCTGCCGACCCGGGTCCGCAGTGCCTTCCTGATGTCGCAGCTGCACGGCATGACCTACGCGGCGATCGCCGCCGAGCTCGGCGTCTCCGAGCGTATGGTGAAGAAATACATGAGCCAGGCCATGCTGCACTGCCTGATGCTGGTCGAGGACGATTGATGGGCATCGATTACCGTGTGCTGCAGGAGGCGGCGAAATGGTTCGCCGTGTTGCAGTCCGGCTCGGCCAGTCGCGCAGAGCACCAGGCATGGTCCGCATGGCTGGAACAGCCGGAACATGCCCGCGCGTGGGCTCGGGTCGAGCGCATCAGCGGGCAGTTCCAGCCCCTGGCGGCCGATCCGGTCGGCCGAAGCGCGGGTGGGCTTCTGCACAGCCGCCGATCGAATCGGCGCCAGGCGCTGAAGATGCTGTCGGTGCTGTGCGGTGGCACTGCACTGAGCCTGGCCAGCGGACATATGCCGTGGCGACAGTGGACCGCCGACGAGCGCACCGCGGTGGGTGAGGTGCGCGACGTGAAACTGGCCGATGGCTCACACCTATGGCTGAACACCGATACGGCGGTGGATATCGCCTTCGATACCAAGACACGGCAGCTGGCGCTGTATCGTGGCGAGTTGCTGATCGAGGCCCCCGCCAGCCGGCGGGCGCGCCCGTTGCTGGTCACCAGCCGCGAAGGTCGCTTGTACAACGAGCAGGCCGCGCGCTTTTCGGTGCGCCAGGACGACGGGCGGACCCGGGTCAGCGTCTTCGCCGGAATAGTGGATATTCAGCTGGACGGCTTCGGCATCACCAGCATCCCGGCCGGGCAGCAGACGGCGTTCGGCAGTCGCGGCGTCGAACCGCTCGAGGCGGCCAGCGCCGAGCACCAGGCTTGGGCGACCGGGGTGCTGCTGGCCGATAACCAGCGCCTGGAGGACTTCCTCGCCGAACTGTCGCGCTATCGCCACGGCTACCTCGGTTGCGATCCACGAATCGCCGATCTGCGCGTCGTCGGGGCATTTCCCCTTGCCGATACCGAGCGGGTGCTGGACGCGCTGGCCGCCACGCTGCCGGTGCGTATCGAGCGACGTATGGCCTGGTGGGTCAGTCTCGAGCCGGCGACCGAGCGCGCTGGCGTTTGAGCCAATACGGACACGAATAAAAAATATTCGCATCTGCAGTTCCCTTTCTTCGAACTGGCCGGGCATAGGACGAAACCCGTCACGTCGAACAGGATCATTCATGCGCTCTTCCGCCTTGCCTTTCACCCCCAATCGCTCCCGTACCCTGGCGCTGGGTATCCGCGCCGCGCTGCTGTGCCTGCCACTGGCTACTGTCGTACCCGCTGTGGCGCAGGCGCAGGCGGCAACCCAGCAGGCCGTGCGCAGCTACGATATCCCCGCAGGCGCGCTGTCCAGCGCGTTGAGCCGCTTTGCCGGCGAAGCGGGCGTGTTGCTGTCGGTCGACGGCAGCCTGGTGCAGGGTCTGGAAAGCAACGGGCTTAAGGGTCAGTACGGCATTGATGAAGGTTTCGCCGCACTGCTGCAGGGCAGCGGTCTGCAGGCCGTGCGTGATGGCCAGGGTAACTATTCGCTGGAGCGCCGCAGCGCACAGAGCGATGCCGTCGAGCTGCAACCGATGACCGTCGAAGGCTTCGCCCTGGGCAACGCGCTGGGCTCGATGGAAGGCTACAACGCCACCCACAGCAGCGTTGCGACCAAGACGAGCATGCCGTTGGCAGAGACTTCGCAGACCGTCTCGGTAGTCACCCGCCAGCAGATCGAGGATCAGGGCTCACGTTCCATCGCCCAGGCGGTGCGCTACACACCGGGCCTGATGAGCACTCCTTATGGCGCCACCACCCGCTACGACTACGTGGCCATGCGTGGCATCACCGATGGCTCGGTGGACAACCTCTACCTCGATGGGCAGAAGCTGTTGGGCGACAGCGGCACCTATAGCAGTCTGCAGGTCGATCCGTATTTCATCGAGCGCATCGACATCCTCAAGGGCCCATCCTCGGTGCTCTACGGCCGTAGCCTGCCTGGCGGCCTGGTGGCGATGACCAGCAAGAAACCGCAGAAGGAAGCCAGCCGCCAGCTGCAGTTCTCCTACGGCAGCAACGACTACAAGCAGGCGGCGTTCGACTTCACCGGCCCGCTTGCCGACGAGCGCATCGCCTACCGTCTGGTCGGCGTCGCCAAGGACGCCGACAACCAGGTCGATGGCATTGAGGAGCAGCGCTATGCGGTGATGCCCTCGGTGAGCATCGACTTCACCGACGACACCCGCCTGACCCTGCTGGCGATGCTGCAGCGCGATCCGGAGAGTGGCTACCACGGCGGCCTGCCGGCCGATGGCACGGTCACGTCGCACAACGGGCAGCGCATTTCACGCAGCTTCTTCGAAGGCGACGAGGATTACGAGAAGTTCGAGCGCGACCAGCAGATGATCGGCTATCAGCTCGAGCATCGCTTCAACGACGTGGTTTCGGCTCGGCAGAATTTCCAGTACCTGGACTCGACCGTGGATTCCGCGCAGGTCTACCAGTACGGCTACGCGACGGCCGACGAGCTGGTGCGTTACTACACGGGTGCGGACGAGGCATTGCATGCCTGGACCATCGACAACCAGCTGCAGTTTCTCTTCGATACCGGCGCGCTCAGTCACACCCTGGTGACCGGCCTCGATTACCAGCGGCGCAAGGCGAAGGTGAGTTATGACGCAGGCTACGGGCTGCCCACGATCAATCCCTACACCGGTGTTGTCGGCGCCGGCGCTCCGGTGTTCTATCACCAGTACGACGAGACTCGCGAGCTGGAGCAGACCGGCCTCTACGTGCAGGATCTGATCAGTCTGGGCAACTGGCGCTTCTCCCTCGGCATGCGTCAGGACTGGGTTGACGTGTCCTTCGACCATACCGACGACGCCAGCTACGGCGATCAGGATGATCGCGCCAAGCTGGAGCAGTTCACCGGCCGCGTCGGCGTTCTTTATGCCTTCGACAACGGCCTGTCGCCCTATGCCAGCTACTCCGAGTCGTTCAACCCCAACGCCACCGCGGCCTATAACGAGGTATCGCCGGGTGTCTACGACATCGCCCTGCTGGACGCCACCGAAGGCGAGCAGTACGAGGTTGGCCTGAAGTACCAGCCGCTTGGCACCGATGATCTGTACACCATCTCCTACTTCGACCTGAAGCAGTCCAACCTGGCGAACAAGGACTCCAACGAGAACTTCTACCGCGCAGTGGGTGAACTCACCTCGAAAGGCGTGGAAGTCGAAGCGCGCCTGCGGCCCATCGAGCAGGTCAACCTGATCGCCAGCTACACCTACATGGATGTCGAATACTCCAAGGACTTCACCGGCGCCGCCGGCGTCAACAACCGCGGCAATACGCCGAACGCGGTGGCGCGCAACATGGCTTCGCTGTGGACCGATTACACCTTCGATCAGGGTCCTTTGGCCGGTCTGCAGGTAGGCGGTGGCGCGCGCTACTTCGGCAAGAGCTGGGCGGACGCGGAGAACACCCTGCACATCCCGTCCTACACCTTGTACGACGCCATGCTCGGTTATGACCTGTCCCGCGTCGGGCTGCAGGGTGTCGGCGTGCGCCTGAACCTGAACAACCTCACCGATGAGAAGTACGTCGCCGCGTGCAACAGCCTGAGCCAGTGCTACTACGGCGAGGAGCGCAATGTCATGGCTACCGTGACCTACGACTTCTGATCAACGCTGAACTGCCGCCGGCCCCACAGGGCCGGCGGCTTTGTGCTTTCTGAAGGACGGACAACCGACGATGCGTTCGATTCTCGTGCTCCTGCACCGCTACATCGGCCTGGCCACGGCGATCTTCCTGTTTCTCGCCGGCATTACCGGCAGCATCCTGGCCTTCCATCACGAGCTGGATGAATGGCTCAACCCGGAGTTCTACCACACCACCAGCGAGGGTCCGGTGCTGGCGCCGGGAACGCTGGTGGAGCGCGTCGAGCAGGCCAACCCGCGCATGCAGGTCTGGTACATGGAGTTCCCCAGCGAGCCCGGCCATGCCGCGCTGATGGCGCTGGTGCCGCGCAACGATCCGGCCACCGGAAAACCGTATGACGAGCGTCCGGTGGTGCAGTACATCGACGCGGTGACCGGCGAGCCGGTGGGCACGCGCTACTGGGGCGAATGCTGCTTCTCGCGCAAGAACTTCGTGCCCTTCATCCTCGAGTTCCACTACAACCTGTCGTTGCCGGGCAACTGGGGGCTGTGGTTGATGGGTATCGTGGCGATCGCCTGGGTGATCGATTGCTTCGTCTCGCTGGTGCTGACCTTTCCCCGTGGCCGGCCGTTCCTTTCCAAGTGGTGGACGGCCTGGAAGATCAAGCGCCAGCGCATGAACCACGACGTGCACCGTGCCGGTGGCCTGTGGCTGTGGCTGCTGCTCACCCCGGTGGCGGTCAGCAGCGTGGCGATGAACCTGCCGGAGCAGGTGTTCAAGCCGGTGGTTTCACTGTTCTCGCCCGTTGAGCCGAGCGTTTACGAGGCCCGCGGGCGGATGCCGGCCGAGCAGTTGGGCACCACCGCCTACGACTTCCACCAGGCGTATGACTACGCCATGCAGCACGCCGCCGAGCTCGGCCTGACCGAAGCGATCACCGAGCTGTACTACAGCTTCGAGTACAACTTCTATGGCGCCGGTTTCGGTGAGCACGACAGCAATCAGGGCAACGCCTGGCTGTTCTTCCATGGCACCGACGGACGCCTGCTCGGTCAGGAGATTCCTGGCCAGGGCACGCTGGGGCAGCAGTTCCACCTGCTGCAGCCGGCGATCCACGGCGGGCGCATCCTCGGCCTGCCGGGTCGCATCCTGATCGCCGTGCTGGGCGTGGCGATCACGGTGCTGTCGGTGACCGGTGTGGTGATCTGGTGGCGCAAGCTGTCGGCAAGGCGGCAGGCCGCGGCAAGGCGTGGGGCGATGGCAGAGGCAGGCTGATGTGGCGAAGCGACGTTCGCTTCGCCGCATGGGCGTAGCGGGTCGTACTCATCTGCCGGGCTGGCGGGAGCCTCATCTTACGGCGCTGCGCCTGAGCGTCACTCCGCCTGGTTGATCAACTCGGGCAACTGCTCGGCCAGCTTCTGCACCCGCAGCGGCGCGCGAATAAAACCCTGCTGGCGGCCGTCCGGGCCGATCAGCACCAGGTTGCCGCTGTGGTCGACGGTGTAGTTCTCCTTGCTGGTATCCCCCGGAATGAAGGGGATGCCGACGCCATTGGCCAGCGTCTGGATATCGTCCAGTGGGCCGGTCAGGCCCTGGAAGCCGGCGTTGAAGTAGCCCAGATATTGCTTGAGCTTCTCCGGTGTGTCGCGATTCGGGTCGACGCTGACGAGGATGATGCGCAGCTGATCGCGCACGGCGTCGGGCAGCATGCCGTTGAGCTGGCGCAGCTCGGCCAGCGTGGTGGGGCAGATGTCCGGGCAGAAGGTGTAGCCGAAGAACAGCAGCGTCCATTGTCCGTCCAGCTCGTCCACCTTCACCGCTTCGCCGTCCTGATCCGTCAGGCTCAGCGACGGCACCGGGCGGCTCTGCGGCAGCAGGACGATGCCGGCATCCAGCAGCTGGGTGGGGTCGAGCTGGCGCTGGCTGTTGAGCACCTTGGAAACCGTCAGCCCGACGACCAGCGCCACCAGCGCCACGAGAATGAAGACGGTTTTCTGGATGCGGGTCATGGATGTCCTTAGTGCAGCTGCTTAGAAATCGAGCAGCAGATAATGATCAACCAGCAGCGCGATGAACAGCGCGAACAGGTACCAGATGCTGAATTTGAACGTCTTGATTGCCGCATGTGGCCGGCTGTCGCGGTACAGCGCGATGGCCCAGTAGAGGAAGCGCGCGCCCAGCAGCACCGCGGCGGCCAGGTACAGCGGGCCGCTCATGTGGATGGCGAAGGGCATGAAGCTGACCGCCAGCAGCATCGCGGTGTAGAGCAGGATGTGCACCTTGGTGTAGTGCACGCCGTGGGTTACCGGCAGCATCGGCACGTTGACCTTGGCGTACTCGTCCTTGCGGTGAATGGCCAGCGCCCAGAAGTGCGGCGGCGTCCAGGCGAAGATGATCAGTACCAGCAGCAGCGGTTCGGCGGTGACCTGGCCGGTTACCGCGACCCATCCGAGCAGGGGCGGTGCGGCGCCAGCCAGGCCGCCGATGACGATGTTCTGCGGCGTGGCGCGCTTGAGAAAGCCGGTATAGATCACCGCGTAACCGATCAGCGAGGCCAGCGTCAGCCAGGCGGCGAGGGCATTGGTGAAGGTCAGCAGCAGGGCCAGCCCGCTGACGCCGAGGACGAAGGCGAAGGTCAGTGCCGCCGCCGGTGAGACCCGTCCTTCGGCCAGGGGCCGTTTGTGGGTGCGGGCCATCACCGAATCGATCTGCCGGTCCACCACATGGTTCACCGCCGCCGCGCCGCCGGCACACAGGACGATGCCCAGGTTGCCGAACAGCAGCACCGTCCAGGGCACGCCGGCGCGGGTGGCGAGGAACATGCCCACCAGCGAGGTGATGAGCATCAGCAGCACCACCTTCGGCTTGGTCAGCTCCAGGTAGTCGCGCCAGGTGGCCTGGGCGCCGCGTTCGCTGAGTAGAGTCGCCATGGGGGTTCTCCTTGTGGTCATGCGCGGGGCAGATCGAGCTGCCCCGTCGTGTTCGAAATCGATGCCGGCTCGGTTTGCCGGGCGGCATGTGCAGGCTGGCGCAGCCGGTAATTGACCAGTACCAGCACCAGCAGCAGCGCGGCACCGCCACCGTTGTGCGCGACGGCCACCACCAGCGGCAGGTTGAGCAGCACGTTGCTGATGCCCAGCCCGACCTGCAGCGCCAGCGCGGCGACGAGCAGCCCGGCCAGGCGGCCGAGGCCGCGGTGCCAGAGCATGGCGGCGAGCGCCAGCAACAGCAGCGTCACGCACAGTGCGCCGATGCGGTGGGTGAGATGGATGGCCGTGCGCGCCTCGCCGTAGAGCAGGCCGCCGAGGTAGTTCGGGCCGATGTCGTGGTGGGTCAGGTCGAAGGCGTTGGCGAAGTCCATCCGCGGCCACCATTCGCCGTGGCAGGTGGGAAAATCGGTGCAGGCCACCGCCGCATAGTTGCTGCTGACCCAACCGCCCAGGGCGATCTGCGCCACCACCGCGAGCAGGGCGAGGCCGGCGAGTCTGCGCAGACGACCGTCCACGGCCGGCAAGGGAGCAAGCGCGCCGGACAGCCGCAGGCACAGCAGAAACAGCAGGCTGAGCGTGGTAAAGCCGCCGAGCAGGTGCGCCGTGACCACTTGCGGCCAGAGCTGCAGGGTCACCGTCCACATGCCGAAGATCGCCTGGGCGGTAACCACTGCGAGCAGCAGCAGCGGCAACTTCACTGGCTGCCCGGGTTGGCCGCGAAGGCGTATCGCCTGTACGGCGAGGGCGAGGATCACCAGCCCGAGGGCGCCGGCGAAATAGCGGTGGACCATCTCGTTCCAGCCCTTGCGTACCTCCAGTGGTGCATCGGGGAAGCGCAGCGCGGCAAGGTTCTGCTTGTGTTCGCTCATGGGCACGGCGAGAAAACCGTAGCAGCCGGGCCAGTCCGGGCAGCCGAGGCCGGCGTGGGTCAGCCGCGTATAGGCGCCGAGCAGCACGACCACCACGGCCAGCGCGGTGGCGATCAGGGCGAGGCGGTATCCGGGTCTGGCCATCGGGTTCTCCTTGGGCGGTCTGTTTGGGACCGCAGCGCAGCGGCGCAGTGCCTCAGCCGATCTGCGAGATTTTCAGCAGGTACTTCAGGTCGTCGAGGATCGCCTTGCCGTCGGCGCCAGCGTCGTAGCGCAGCACCAGGTTGCCGTGCGGATCGACGATCCACAGCTGCGGCGTGGCGGGCGCCTCGGGGCTGCGGGCATAGACGGCGGCGTCTAGGGCATGGCGTTGTAGCTGTGGATATTCGCGGCGCAGGCGCTGCTCGTAGGCTTCGTCCAGCGCCGTTGCGCTCGCCAGTGCGTGGCTGGCGCGGGCCGCCTCGCGGGCCAGGCCGATATTGATCTGCCGGGCCAGATAGACCAGTTGCTGGCATTGCGCCTCGCAACCCTGCGGCGCGGTGACCAGCAGCTCCCAGCGGCGTTCGGGCGCCGCAGCGCTGACGCCGATGGCCGCGCGGTCCTGGCCGTTGGCGATCAGCACGCCGTCATAGCTGCGGCTTTCCGGCACCCAGAAGCCGAAGCGGTACATGGCCGAAGCCAGCAGCATCGGGCCGAGCACCACGCCGATGATCAGCAGCAGTTGCAGCCGACCGCGCCCGCGTTTTCCGTCATCGCTGGAGAGGGTTGGATTCATCGTGCTCACTGCGCTTCCCCCGTGCCTGATGCACACCGAAATAGATGAACAGCGCCAGCAGGGCCGCCGCCAGGGCGAACCACTGCACGGCGTAACCCAGGTGCTGTGACGGGCGCATGCTGGTGATCGCCCAGTCGGCGCGGTAGGCGCTCGGGCCTGGTTCCAGGCGCAGCTCGTGAATCAAGCCCGCGCGGCCGGCCTGCTGCCACATCGCCTCGATGTCTACATGGTTGATCAGCCGCGGCCAGCCCTCGGCCGTGCGATGGCTGAAGACGAACGGCTTGCCCGGCGGCACATAGACCCAGGCGGCGAGCTTGAGCGACTGCGCGGGGGTATCGAAAGCCGGCGGTACGCGGCGGTCCGGCCAGGGGATCCAGCCGCGGTTGACCATCACCCAGCGATCGCTGAGTTCGTCATGGAAAGGCTGCAGCAATTCGACGCCGACCTTGCCATTGCGGGTGCGGCTGTCGAGCAGAAAGCTGTGTTCGGCATCGAAGCGACCCTGCAGGAACACCCGGGCGAAGGCCGGATCGTTCAGCCGTTCGATCTCGTGGGGCGCCAGCGGCGCGGCCTCTCGGCGGGCTTCCTGGCGCTCCAGCAGCTCGCGCTTCTGCTCGCCACGCTCCAGCTGCCAGAAGCCCAGCCACACCAGCACCGGCAGCATGGCCAGCACCAGCATGGTCGGCAGCAGCCCGGGCCTGAAGCCGCTCATGGCCGGCAGCCTGATGTGTCGATACGGCTGGCTATACTCCACCCCCAATACCCCTGTCGTGGAATCGCTCATGCTCAAGGCGGCGATCGTTCTGTTGTTAGTGGCCACGCTGGTCAGTCTGTTCAGTGGGTTGTTCTTCCTCGTCAGGGACGAGGGCCGTACCTCCCGCGTGATCACGGCCCTGTTCATTCGCGTCACGCTCAGCGCGCTGACCGTTGCGCTGATCGGCTGGGGTTTCTATAGCGGGCAGCTGCGCCCGGCCTTCAGCTTCTGAGCGCTCGCTAAAGCACGTAAACGAAGACGAACAGCGCGATCCACACCACGTCGACGAAGTGCCAGTACCAGGCCGCCGCCTCGAAACCGAAGTGCTGCTCCGGGCTGAAGTGCCCGCGCAGGATGCGCACCAGCATCACCGTGAGGATGATCGCGCCCATGGTCACGTGGGCGCCGTGAAAGCCGGTGAGCATGAAGAAGGTCGCGCCATAGATGCCCGAGCCCAGGGTCAGCCCGAGTTCAGTGTAGGCATGCACGTATTCTTCGATCTGCAGGACCAGGAACGCCGCACCGAGTAGCACGGTCAGGCCCAAGCCGAGCTTCAAGTGCTGGCGGTTGTTCTTGCGCAGCGCATGGTGCGCCCAGGTCAGGGTGAAGCTGGAGCTGACCAGCAGGATGGTGTTGATCAGCGGCAGGCCCCAGGCACTGATGGTGCCTTCCGGTGCCGGGTAGAGCCTCGGGTCGGGATTGTTCAGCAGCGGCCAGCTGTACTCGAAGTTGGGCCAGAGCATGTTGCTGATGCCCTTGTCGCCCTCACCGGCGAGCCAGGGGCCGGTCCAGTAGCGGATGTAGAAGAGCGCGCCGAAGAAGGCGAGGAAGAACATCACTTCGGAAAAGATGAACCAGCTCATGCCCCAGCGGAACGAGCGGTCCATCTGTGCGCTGTACAGTCCGGCGCGGCTTTCCCTGACCACCGAGCCGAACCAGCCGAACATCATGTAGGCGATCAGCAGCGCGCCGACGAAGAAGATCAGCGGCCCGTTGGACGAATCGCGCGCGGCCTTGAGGTCGTTGAACCAGCTGCCCAGGCCATAGAAGGTGACCAGCAGGGCGATGGTGGCGATGATCGGCCATTTGCTCTGATCAGGAACGTAGTACTGCTCGTGGGTGGTCTGTTGGCTCATTGCAGACTCTCCTTGGCCGGGGCCGATGTGGCGTTGACGGCCACCGGCGGCTGGCGGGACGTGATGTCGAACAGCGTGTAGGCGAGGGTCAGGTGATGCACGTCGGCGGGCAGGTCGCGATCGACGATGAAGCGCACCGGCATTTCGATGCGCTCGCCCGGTTGCAGCACCTGCTGGGTGAAGCAGAAGCATTCGGTCTTGTGGAAATACGCGGCCGCCCGCGACGGCGAGACGCTGGGGATCGCCTGGGCGGTCATCGGCTTGTCGGTCGGGTTGTAGGCGACGAAACGGATTTCCTGGCTGGCGCCGGGGTGCACGCTGAGCTGGTCGGCCAGCGGGCCGAACTCCCAGCGCATGCCGGCGGCGTTGGTGGCAAGGAACTGCACCCGCACCGCACGCGCCTCGTCGGCGCTCTGCACGCCTGTGTAGGCGCCAGCCGTCTTGCCGTTGATGCCGAAGGCCTGGCACATCACGTCGTAGATCGGCACCAGCAGGAAGCCGAAACCGAACATGCCGACCACGATGAACAGCAGGCGGCGGACCAGCCGCCGGGTGGGCAGGGACTCGCTCATGGCAGCCTCCGCGATCGAGGGTTGCGGGCGGCCCGGCAACCTCCGGTCACGCCCCGATGGATGCTCACGGCGTTAGCTCCCCGCCGGTGCCCTTGCGGTGCTCGTGCACATGGCTCATGTCCGGCGGCACCTGGAAGGTGTGGTAGGGCGCCGGCGAGGGCACGCTCCATTCCAGCCCCTCGGCGCCGTCCCATGGCTTGGCCGGTGCCGGTACGCCGCCGCGAATGCACTTGATGACGATGAACAGGAACAGCAGCTGGGTGGCGCCGAACATGAAGGCGCCGACGCTGGAGACCATGTTGAAGTTGGCGAACATCATGTTGTAGTCCGGGATGCGCCGCGGCATGCCGGCCAGGCCAACGAAGTGCATCGGGAAGAACGCCAGGTTCATGCCGATGAAGCTCAGCCAGAAATGCAGCTTGGCCAGGGTCTCGTCGTACATGTGGCCGGTCCACTTCGGCAGCCAGTAGTAGGCCGAGGCGAAGATGCCGAAGATCGCCCCCGGCACCAGCACGTAGTGGAAGTGCGCCACCACGAAGTAGGTGTCGTGGTACTGGAAGTCCGCCGGGGCGATGGCCAGCATCAGCCCGGAGAAGCCGCCGATGGTGAAGAGGATGACGAAGGCCACGGCGAACAGCATCGGCGCCTCGAAGGTCAGCGAGCCGCGCCACATCGTCGATACCCAGTTGAACACCTTCACTCCGGTGGGCACGGCGATCAGCATGGTGGCGTACATGAAGAACAGCTCGCCGGTCAGCGGGATGCCGACGGTGAACATGTGGTGTGCCCAGACGATGAACGAGAGGAAGGCGATCGCCCCGGTGGCGTAGACCATCGAGGTGTAGCCGAACAGCGGCTTGCGGCTGAACGCCGGGATGATCGAGCTGACCGCGCCGAAGGCCGGCAGGATCATGATGTACACCTCGGGATGGCCGAAGAACCAGAACACGTGCTGGAACAGCACCGGGTCGCCGCCACCGGCCGCGCTAAAGAAGCTGGTGCCGAAGTGGATGTCCATCAGCATCATGGTCACCACGCCCGCCAGCACCGGCATCACCGCGATCAGCAGGAAGGCGGTGATCAGCCAGGTCCAGACGAACAGTGGCATCTTCATCAGCGTCATGCCCGGTGCGCGCAGGTTGAGGATGGTGGCGATCACGTTGATCGCACCCATGATCGAGCTGATGCCCATCAGGTGGATGGCGAAGATGAAGAAGGTCACCGACTCCGGCGCATAGGTCGTCGACAGCGGCGCGTAGAAGGTCCAGCCGAAGTTCGGCCCGCCGCCTTCCATGAACAGGGTCGAGACCAGCAGGCCGAAGGCGGCCGGCAGCAGCCAGAAACTGAAGTTGTTCATCCGCGGCAGGGCCATGTCCGGCGCGCCGATCATCAGCGGGATCATCCAGTTGGCCAGGCCGACGAAGGCCGGCATCACCGCGCCGAAGACCATGATCAGGCCGTGCATGGTGGTCATCTGGTTGAAGAATTCCGGCTGCACGATCTGCAGGCCCGGCTGGAACAGCTCGGCGCGGATCACCATGGCCATCGAGCCGCCGAGCAGGAAGGCGCAGAAGCTGAACCACAGGTACATCGAACCGATGTCCTTGTGGTTGGTGGTCAGCAGCCAGCGCGAGAGCCCTTTGGCCGGGCCGTGGTGGTGGTCATGCCCGACATGACCATGGTCGTCGATCACTGCACTCATCACCTGATCCTCTTACTGGGTGGCTTCTTCGGCCTGTTTGAAGTCGAGCACGTCTTTCGGCGTGACCATGTCGCCTGTCTCGTTGCCCCAGGCGTTGCGCTCGTAGGTGATGACGGCAGCCAGATCGACCTCCGACAGCTGCTTGCCGAACGCCGCCATGGCGGTGCCCGGCTTGCCGTTGACGACGATATTGATGTGCGCCTCGACGTCGCCGGTGGCGATGGCCGAGCCCTTGAGGGCCGGGAACATCGGCGGGATGCCTTCGCCGGTTGGCTGGTGGCAGGAGGCGCACGCGGTCTGGTAGACCTTCTCGCCGCGCTCGGAGAGCTCTTCCAGCGTCCATTCCTTGCTGGTCAGTTCAGCCAGCTTGGCGGCCTCGGCCTTCTTCTCGCCGAGCCAGCTGGCGTAATCCTCCTGCGACTTGACCTCCACCACCACCGGCATGAAGCCGTGGTCCTTGCCGCAGAGTTCGGTGCACTGGCCGCGGTAGATCCCCGGCTGCTCGACGCGGGTCCAGGATTCATTGATGAAACCGGGAATGGCGTCCTTCTTCACCGCCAGATCCGGTACCCACCAGGAGTGGATCACGTCCGCCGCGGTGATCAGGAAGCGGACCTTGGCACCGGCCGGGATCACCAGCGGCTCGTCGACTTCCAGCAGGTAATGCTCGCCCTTGGGCGACTGGTTGTTGATCTGCTCGCGCGGCGTGGTGAGGTTGCTGAAGAACTCCACGTCCTCGCCCAGATACTTGTAGTGCCACTTCCACTGGTAGCCGGTGATCTGCACATCCACGTCCGATTCGCTGGAGTCGTAGATGTGGATCAGCGTGCGCGTCGCCGGGATCGCCATGCCCACCAGGATCAGCAGCGGGATGACCGTCCAGAGCACCTCGACGCGGGTGTTTTCGTGGAAGTTGGCCGATTGCTGACGCTTGGAGCGGCGGTGCGCGATCATCGAGTAGATCATCACGCCGAACACCAGCACGCCGATGACCACGCAGATCCAGAAGATGGTCATGTGCAGATCGAACACCGACCGACTGACGTCGGTGGCGCCGGAGCGCATGTTCACGTCCCAGGCCGCCTGGGCCTGGCCAAATACTGCCGAAAGCCCAAGCCCCATCCAGATGCATGGATGTCGAGACATTGCGGGTTCCCCTTATGATTCTTGTTATCCCGCCGACCGCCATCGCACCGCCGAGAATCGGCTGGCCGGGGAAACCATTCCCGTCATGCCAGCCACGTTCTCGATCAGTCCGATTCTGCCCAGCATGGCCACCGAAAGACTCGGTGACCGACTGGACGCTTGCACGCGCAGTCGGAACTCAATCAGGTACGCCTACGATTCGGAGTATAGACAGCGATCCCACTCTCGCAATTTAAGCGCGGGGCGTGTCTGGCTCGGGCTGTGCGGGGTCGTCGTTCTTCTTCACGCCGCGAATGTTCATCGCCGCCAGGCAGACCTGCAGGACGATCAGCGCCCAGGCCTCGGCGTGCCAGCCCCAGATCACCCAGAGCAGGTTGCTCAGCAGGAAACAGCAGAAGCCGACGAAGCGCCGGCCGGGTCGCAGCGAGCCGATCAGCCAGGCGGCGATCACCGTGACCGCCATGGCCGGCCATTGCAGCAGATCGATCCAGTCCACGATGCCTCCGGTGTGGGAATACAGGGATTGGTGCCGTGGCGGGTTGGGATAGTTCCTTGCGGGCGCGCCTGGCAGATGGGCGCAACGACCGATGACGGGCCGCGTCATCGCCCCCGTACCGCAATGCATGCCTGTGTTGCGGTGGATGGGTGAAGCGCCATCCACCCTACGTCCTCTGGTGGTGAAGTAGGGTGGAAAACTGCGAAGCATTTTCCACGCGTCTGATGGCACCCGCGCGCAGCCCGTGCCTGCCTCCAGCCCGCTGCGTGGCAGGTGCCTCACGATGGATGGATGATGCGTCATCCACCCTATGCTCCCACCGTCAGGCAACCGCTCAGATCAGGCTCAGCTGCTGCCCGGGCGGCGCGAAAATGCTGCAATCCAGGCCGTAGTTCTGATCCCGGCGGTTGAAACCCAGGCGCTTGCAGGCGAGCTGGAAACGCTGGGCGAGCAGCTGGGCGAACTGGCCTTCGCCGCGCATGCGGCTGCCGAAGCGGCTGTCGTAGTCCTTGCCGCCGCGGGACTGGCGCACCAGGCTCATGACATGGGCGGCGCGCTGTGGGAAGTGTTCCTCCAGCCAGCCCTCGAACAGCTCGGCTACCTCATGGGGCAGGCGCAGCAGCACGTAGCCGGCCGAACGCGCACCCGCCTCGCGGGCGGCTTCGAGCAGGCGCTCCAGTTCCATGTCGTTGATCATCGGAATCATCGGCGCGCACATCACGCTGACCGGCACACCGGCGTCGTGCAACGTGCGCAGCACCCGCAGGCGC
>Ga0207848_100415_pt1 | contig 17394 bp, 17 predicted proteins | sample TtaePargueraPR_10_FD_187737 | JGI IMG/M metagenome (GOLD analysis project Ga0207848, IMG submission 187737) | Aerobic enrichment media microbial communities from Bioluminiscent Bay, La Parguera, Puerto Rico - Tt and M2 (3) (SPAdes) | ecosystem: Environmental > Aquatic > Marine > Unclassified ... | reverse complement strand
CCCCCGCCTCGCGGGCGGCTTCGAGCAGGCGCTCCAGTTCCATGTCGTTGATCATCGGAATCATCGGCGCGCACATCACGCTGACCGGCACACCGGCGTCGTGCAACGTGCGCAGCACCCGCAGGCGCGCCGAGGGCGAGGCCGCACGCGGCTCCATGATGCGTTTGAGCTCGTCGTCCAGCGTGGTCAGGCTGACCGACACGCTCACCAGCCGCTGTTCGGCCAACGGCACCAGCAGATCCAGGTCACGCAGCACCAGCGAGCCCTTGGTGATGATGTGCACCGGGTGCTTGAAGCGCAGCAGAATCTCCAGCGCCTGACGCGTCAGCCGCTGCTCGCGCTCCAGCGGCTGATAGGCATCGGTGTTCACCCCCAGGGCGATGGGCTGCGGCACGTAGCCCGGCTTGCTCAGCTCGGCTTCCAGGCGCTCGGCGAGGTTGGTCTTGGCGATCAACCGGGTCTCGAAATCGATGCCCGGAGAAAGATCCCAATACGCGTGCGTTGGTCGCGCAAAGCAGTAGATGCAACCGTGTTCGCAGCCGCGATAAGGGTTGACCGAGCGATCGAAGCCGACATCCGGCGACTGGTTGCGCGTCAACACCGATTTGGCGATCTCGCGGCGCACCTCGGTGGCGCGGGTCGGCGGGACGTCCTGTTCCCAGCCATCGTCATAGGCCTCGCTGCGCGTCGGGGCGAAGCGGTTGTCGGGATTGGTCGCGGTCCCGCGGCCGCGGGGTGTGGAAAGCGGAGCGCTCATTGCTTCGGCTCTGACTATTACTGTTCATGCATACAGTACTCGTCGCTTCGACAGCATGCCAGCCGGGGCGATCGGTGGTGCTAGCGACCGTCGGTCGTTTCTGGCGGGAACATTTGTCCTGTCCCCGGGACAAAAGGGGCTGACGCAAACGGAGCCAGCCGGCGAATAACAAGGACGATCGGCGCGCGCACGCGCAGCCGATCCGGCAGTACCGGCATGCACGTGCAGTGCGCTCCCGTCTTTCTTCACTGCCGCCACTCGTCAGGAGCAGACCCCATGCATCCCACCGGATCCTTCCACACCCGGGAGAACAACTTCGATTTCCTGCGCTTCTTCGCCGCTGCGCTGGTGCTGTTCGCCCACAGCTACCCGCTGGTTGGCCGTCGCGAAGACGAGCCGCTGACGCTGCTGACCGGCTACGAGAAAGGCGGCTCGATCGCCGTCGGCATCTTCTTCGTCATGAGCGGCTATCTGATCGCCTCGTCCTGGCTGGCCAGCAGCAGCCCGAAGAGCTTTCTCATCAAGCGCGCGCTGCGCATCTTTCCCGCACTGATCGTTGCGGTACTGCTTTCGGCCTTCGTCATCGGTCCGTTGGTCACGCAATTCGACCTCGCGCGCTACCTGGCCGCCGACGGTACTTGGACCTATCTGCAGAACATCCTGCTGGTGACGCGCTACGAACTGCCCGGGGTGTTCACCGGCAACGCCTACCCCGACGTGGTCAACGGCTCGCTGTGGACACTGCCGCTGGAAGTGCTGATGTACATCGGCGTGATGATTCTCGGCCTAACCGGTTTCCTCAAGCGCCGGCTGATCTTCCTGCCGATCGCCGTGCTGGCGGTCGGGCATTTCTGGCTGCTGGGCAAGCTGGGTATCGAGTCCTACTTCATCAAGAACATCTTCAAGCTCGGCCTGCTCTACTACAGCGGCTCGGCACTGTTCCTCTATCGCGACGACATTCCCTGGCGCGGCTGGATCGCGGTGCTGCTGTTCGCCGCGCTGGTGGCGACCTTCCGCACCGACATCGGCCCGCTGGTGTACTTCGTCGCGCTGCCATACCTGGTGCTCTACCTGGCCTACGCGCCGCTGCCCTGGGTGTCGCGTTTCGGCAAGTACGGCGATTTTTCCTACGGCCTGTATATCTACGCCTTCCCGTTCCAGCAGCTGACCATTTACCTGTTCGGCCCGCAGGTCGGCGTGCTCGGCCTGACGCTGATCGCCTTCGTGCCGACGCTGATCCTCGCCGCGCTGTCCTGGCACCTGATCGAAGCGCCGGCGATGAAGCTCAAGCGCCTGTTTGCTTCGCCACCGCAGCCGGGGCGGGCGACGCCGAGTGCCGATAGTTGAGCCGCGCGTAGCGCTCAGGCGTTCTCTGGGAATTGGAGATTGCTGGTGGGTGGGTGCTGGCTGAGCGTTTTGCTTGGACGGCGCTTACCGAGTCGCTTGAACGCTTGGTTTCGCCCTGCTGGGCGACTCACTTTTTTCAGTCGCGAAAAAGTAAGCAAAAACGCTTGCCCCTGCATCCGGGTCTCGCTGCGCGAGACTTCCCTCGTTTCACCCGCGCTCCGGCGGCCGGCGTACAAGGGCCATCCATGGCCCTTACGCCTCTCGCGGCATCCATGCCGCTCGCTCCCCTCCACGCGGATTCCATTCGGCCTCCTGAAAGGGGCGGTTGGTCGCGCCTAGCAGGCCGTGCAAGGAACGCAAAAAAGCAAAGCCAAGCGAAGCCTGCTTTCTCGGACTCTTCGCGAGGGGGCGCCGAGCCCGGCCTCCGGAGCGGCGCCGGAGCGAGAGGAAGTTTTCCGCAACAAACCCGGAGGGCGCGCGCTTTCTCTTTGGTTACATTCTCCGCGAGCAACGGGATACGGAGCGTAAAGGAGTAACAGCCGAAGGCCGGACCTAAGGGCGAGGGAAGCGAGTCAAGTGACTCTGTCCGGGCGGACCGAAAACAAAACCAGCAGCACATGCGCTAGTTGCCTTGTTCTTCAAACCCAAACGAGCTGGCGGCATCGGGCTCCTCTTGCCCTGCATCAAACAATCATCTCTTCCGAAGACGAAAAAGCCCGCCGATTGGCGGGCCTTTCGGTTCAGCCGAGACGTATCACTCCGGCTTCTTCAACTTCGGATTAGGAAAGAACTGCACCGACTGCACCTGCGGGTTGGCCGGCTTGGGCTGGACCTTGTTCACTCGCGTGCCCAGCTCCATGGGTACCGACTGGCCCTGGGCGTTGAGGGTGTCGGCGTAGCCGCAGTCGATGCATTCGCGGTGCGGCACACCGTCGACATCCCACATCTTGATGCAGTCCATGCCGCTGCACGCCGGGCATACGGCCCCGGCGATGAAGCGCTTGGTGGTGACTCGGGATACTTCGTTGCTCATGCCGCGGCCTCCGCTACCAGCCCGAGGTGGCGCAGCAGGGCGTCGATGGACGGCTCGCGGCCTCGGAAATCGACGAACAGTACCATCGGCTCCTGGGAGCCGCCACGCGCCAGGATGGCCTCGCGGAAGGCGCGGCCGGTCTCGGCGTTGAACACCCCTTCCTCCTCGAAGCGCGAGAAGGCGTCGGACGACAGCACCTCGGCCCACTTGTAGCTGTAGTAACCGGCCGCATAACCGCCGGAGAATATGTGCGCGAAGCTGTTGGGGAAGCGGTTGTAGGCCGGCGGCCGCATCACCGAGACCTCGTCGCGGATGTGTTCGAGCACCTCCAGCACGCTGCGACCGTCACCGTGGGTTGCATGCAGCTCGAAGTCGAACAGGGAGAACTCCAGCTGGCGCGCCATCATCATGCCGGACTGGAAGTTCTTCGCCGCCAGCATCATGTCCAGCTTGTCCTGTGGCAGGGCTTCGCCGGTCTGGTAGTGGCCGGAGATGTGCGCCAGGCCTTCGGGGTCCCAGCACCAGTTCTCCATGAACTGGCTCGGCAGCTCCACCGCATCCCAGGCCACGCCGTTGATGCCCGACGCGCCAGCGTGCTCGACCTGGGTCAGCAGGTGGTGCAGGCCGTGGCCGAACTCGTGGAACAGCGTGGTGACCTCGTCATGGGTCAAGAGCGCCGGGCGCTCGCCCACCGGCGGGGTGAAGTTGCAGACCAGGTTGGCCACCGGCGTCTGCAGCGTGCCGTCGGCGGTGCGGCGCTTGTCACGGGCGCCGTCCATCCAGGCGCCGCCGCGCTTGTTCGGCCGCGCGTAGAGGTCGAAGAAGAAGCGCCCGACGTGCTCGCCATTCTCGGTGATCTCGAACAGCCGCACCTCCGGATGCCAGCCGTCGAACTGCTCCAGCTCGTGGATCTGGATGCCGTACAGGCGCTCGACGATGCCGAACAGCCCGGACAGCACCTTGTCGATCGGGAAGTAGGCGCGCAGCTCTTCCTGGTTCAGGCTGTAGCGCTGCTGGCGCAGCTTCTCGGCGTAGTAGCCCAGGTCCCAGCTCTGCAGGTCGTCCAGACCCTGCTTGGCGGCGAAAGCGCGCAGTTCGGCCAGGTCGCGCTCGGCGAACGGCTTGCTGCGCACCGCCAGGTCGCGCAGGAAGCTCAGTACCTGCTCGGTGGATTCGGCCATCTTGGTCGCCAGCGACAGCTCGGCGAAGTTGCGATAGCCCAGCAGGCCGGCCAGCTCGTGACGCAGCTCGAGGATCTCGGCCATCACCGGGCCGTTGTCGAACTGCCCGGCATTCGGGCCCTGGTCCGAGGCGCGGGTGCAGTAGGCGGTGTAGACCTCCTCCCGCAGGTCGCGATTGTCGGCGTAGGTCATAACCGCGTAGTAGCTGGGGAATTCCAGGGTGATCAGCCAGCCGTCGAGGCTCTTGGCCTTGGCCGCCTCGGCCATCTGCGCCTTGGCCGAGTCGGTGATACCGGCCAGCAGGCTCTCGTCGGTGATGTGCCGGGTCCAGGCCTGCGTGGCGTCCAGCAGCTGGTTGGAGAACTTGCTGCCCAGCTCGGCAAGCTTCATCTGGATGGCGCCGAAGCGCTGCTGCTCGACCGGCGGCAGGTCGATGCCGGACAGGCGGAAGTCGCGCAGCGAATGCTCGAGGATGGTCTTCTGCGCCACCTCGAAACCGGCCGCCGCGGGGCCGGAGGCAAGCGCCTGGTAGGCCTCGAACAGCGCGCGGTTCTGCCCGAGCTCGGTGTAGTAGGCCGACAGCTTGGGCAGGCAGGCCTCGTAGGCGGTGCGCAATTCCGGGCTGTTGCACACGGAGTTGAGGTGACCGACCGGCCCCCAGGCACGGGCGAGGCGATCATTCAGCTCGTCCAGCCCGACCACCAGGGTCTGCCAGTCCAGGCTTTCGGCCGGGCGGCTGAGCAGCTCCTGGATCGCCACGCGGTTGTCGCCGAGGATGGTGTCGACGGCCGGCTCGACGTGCTCCGGACGGATTTCGGAATAGGGCGGCAGGTCGAATTGTTGCAGCAGGGGATTGTTCGCGCTCACGGGGACACCTTGTGACGAAGAGGATTGCAGGCCGCTCGCTGGAGCGAGGCCGGACATGGCAGGCAGATGTCCTAGATGGACGCGCTGTCGTGCTTTTTCAACGCCGGTCGGCCGGTTGTTACTCTGACCACGGCGGGCGGCATGCTGCTCAGCCCGGGTCCGCAGCGGCAATGCCGGCCATCTTAATTACAATCGACCCTTCCCGCAGCCAAAGAGGTTTCTATCGTGGCGATACGCAGCTACCAAAACAGCACTCCAAAACTGGGCGAGCGCGTGTTCGTCGACGAGTCCGCCGTGGTCATCGGCGATGTGGAAATCGGCGCCGACAGCTCGGTGTGGCCGCTCACGGTGATCCGCGGCGACATGCACCGCATCCGCATCGGTGCGCGCTCGAGCATCCAGGACGGCAGCGTGCTGCACATCACCCATGCCGGGCCGTACAACCCGGACGGCTTCCCGCTGACCATCGGCGACGAGGTCACGGTCGGGCACAAGGTCACGCTGCACGGCTGCACCCTGGGCAACCGCATTCTGGTGGGCATGGGCTCGATCGTGATGGACGGCGTGGTGGTCGAGGACGAGGTGATCATCGGCGCCGGCAGCCTGGTGCCGCCGGGCAAGACGCTCGAGTCGGGCTACCTCTATGTTGGCAGCCCGGTGAAGCAGGCGCGCCCGCTGACCGACAAGGAGCGCAGCTTCTTCAGCTATACCGCCGGCAACTACGTCAAGCTCAAGGACCAGCACCTAGCCGAGCGCGGCTGATCCCGCTCACTTGGCGAACAGCTGGCCGATGTCCTTGAACGCCTTGAACTCCAGGGCGTTGCCGCAGGGGTCGAGCAGGAACATGGTCGCCTGCTCGCCGACCTGGCCCTGGAAGCGCACGTAGGGCTCGATCACGAAGCGCGTGCCGCGCGCCTTCAGCCGCTCGGCCAGCGCCTCCCATTGCTCCCAGCCGAGTACCACGCCGAAGTGCGGCACCGGCACGTCGTGGCCATCCACCGGGTTGCTGTGCGCCGCCTCCTGATGCGGCATCTTCGGCGCCTCGTGGATCACCAGCTGGTGGCCGAAGAAATCGAAATCCACCCAGTGATCGCTGCTGCGGCCCTCGGCGCAGCCGAACGCCTCGCCATAGAAGGCCCGGGCGGCGGCCAGATCGTAGACGGGAATGGCGAGATGGAAGGGCGAAAGCGTCATCGGGTCGTACTCCGGAAATGGCAAGACGTTTCGAGTGTAGAGAGTTTCTGGCCATACCGAGCACCGCTGGTGGGCTGAAGCCCACCCTACAAAGCCCAGCTATCACCGGTCAGGTCCGTTCGCCGGCGAGCATGCCCAGCCGAACCGCGTCGCCGCCCCAGTCCGCCGGCAACAGACCCTGCTGAACGAAGCGGTGAAAGCTGGAGTACGGCCAGTCCGCGGCGCGAGCGCACCAGCCATGCTTGACCGGGTTGTAATGCAGGTAATCGACATGCCGCTGCAGATCCGTCTCATCGCGGATCTGATGCTCCCAGTAGCGCCTCTGCCAGATGCCTTTCTCGCGCTTGCGCAGTTGGCTGGAGCAGCGCGCGCTGCCTGGTAGCTGTCGGGAGAACTGGCTCTTGATCAGGCTCCAGCGGAGGGCGTAGTCGCTGTCGCCGTGGGGTAGCGTCCAGACGGCGTGCAGGTGATCCGGAAGGACGCAAATGGCGGTGGTATGAAATGGCAATCGAATCTGCGCCGCTCGATAGGCGGCGCGCAGCTGATCGATCTGCTCGACGAGCAGGGTGGAACGGCGATCGGCGAGCGTTACGGTAAAGAACCAGGTTCCGCCCGCGACTGTGCTTCTGCGGTAGTTGGGCATCGAGGCCTCCATGCCTCTGGTGAATCGGATACCACGCCAACCATGCTCCAGGGAGGCCGAACGAGTTTTTGCCCTGCGTCACACGACCGAGTACGAATGCGCCGGGGAACGCTCGGGTTACCGGTGGGAAAGCGGAGCGCCACCTGCCGCGACCTACAGAACCACGCCGAACCGTAGGGTGGGCTTCAGCCCACCAGAAGCGCCTTGAAGCGCCGCTGAATCTAGAGCCTTTTTCCGCCGATCGGCCTACGATCAGCAGAAGCAGACGAAAAGGAGAGACGTCGATGCGCGCCATGGTGCTGGAACAGATCGGCCAACCCTTGCAGCTGCGCGAGCTGCCCGTGCCGCAACCGGGGCCCGGCGAGGTTCGCGTGCGGGTGCTGGCCTGCGGCGTCTGCCGCACCGATCTGCACGTGGTCGACGGCGAACTGCCGGAGGCGCCGCTGCCGATCATTCCCGGCCACGAGATCGTCGGGCGGGTCGATGCGCTGGGCGAGGGCGTGACCGGCTTCGAGCCGGGCCAGCGGGTCGGCATTCCCTGGCTGGGGCACACCTGCGGTACCTGCAGCTATTGCCAGCACGCCGAGGAAAACCTCTGCGACGCGCCGCAGTTCACCGGTTACACGCGGCCCGGCGGCTACGCCGAATACGTGGTGGCCGATGCCCGCTTCGCCTTCGCCCTCGGCGAGGAGGGCGACCCCGTAGCGCTGGCACCGCTGCTCTGCGCCGGGTTGATCGGCTGGCGTTCGCTGGTCAAGGCCGGCGCCGGCAAGCGCCTGGGGCTGTACGGTTTCGGTGCCGCGGCGCATATCGTCATGCAGGTGGCGCGCTGGCAGGGGCGCGATGTCTACGCCTTCAGCCGCCCGGGCGATGTGGCTGCGCAGGATTTCGCCCGTTCGCTGGGCGCGGTCTGGGCCGGTGATTCGGGCCAGTTGCCGCCGGTGCCGCTGGATGCCGCGATCATCTATGCGCCGGCGGGCGAGTTGGTGCCGGCCGCGTTGCGCGCGCTGCGCAAGGGTGGCCGGGTGGTCTGCGCCGGCATCCACATGAGCGATATCCCGAGCTTTCCCTACGACATCCTCTGGCAGGAGCGCGAGGTGGTCTCGGTGGCCAATCTCACCCGCCAGGACGGCCTGGAGTTCTTTCCGGTGGCCGCCCAGGTCGGCATCCATACCGAAACCCACGCCTACCCGCTGGAGCAGGCCAACCAGGCGCTGGATGACCTGCGCAACGGGCGTTTCCAGGGTGCTGCGGTGCTGGTGCTCTAGCGAGACGCGCCAGGGCGCGATGCCCTGGCTCGGTGCGGCGAACGGTAAGGATCGGATTGGCGCTGGCGCAGTCACACTCCAGACAGCCAATGCCAAATAGAGGAGCGCAGCCATGAGCGTCACCGTGAGCAAGCTCCAGGGCGACGAGATTCCCGAGCATCTGCGCGGGCCGGATATCCGGGTGGTCTACCGGGTGACCGATGCCGAGGGCCACAGCCGCTACCTCACCGACGAAGTCGAAGCTGCACAGCTGGCGGTCAGCATCAGCGACCGCCAGCAGCGCTAGCCCGGCGCCGGGCCGTGAGCCTCAGCCGGCCAGCACCGAGTCCACCAGCGCCTTGGCCTCGGCCTGGATGCGTGCCAGGTGCGCTTCGCCCTCGAAGCTCTCGGCGTAGATCTTGTAGACGTCCTCGGTGCCGGACGGCCGCGCGGCGAACCAGCCGTTCGCCGTTTCCACCTTCAGCCCGCCGATGGCTGCGCCGTTGCCCGGTGCCTCGGTGAGGATGCGCGTGATCGGCTGGCCGGCCAGCTCCTTCGCCGAGACCTGCGATGCCGACAGCTTGCCCAGGCGCGCTTTCTGCTCACGATTGGCCGCGGCGTCGATGCGCTGGTACACCGGCGCGCCGAAGCGGTCGGTCAGCGCCTGGTAGCGTTCGCTCGGGTCCTTGCCGGTGACTGCGGTGATCTCCGCCGCCAGCAGGCCGAGGATCAGCCCGTCCTTGTCGGTGGACCAGGCGCCGCCCTGCTTGTCGAGGAACGAAGCGCCGGCCGACTCCTCGCCGCCGAAGCCCAGGCTGCCATCCATCAGGCCGTCGACGAACCACTTGAAGCCCACCGGTACCTCCACCAGACGGCGGTCGATGCCGGCGGCAACACGGTCGATCATCGACGAAGACACCAGCGTCTTACCGATGCCGGCCTCGGCGCTCCAGCCCGGGCGATGGGTGAACAGGTATTCGATGGCCACCGCCAGGTAATGGTTGGGGTTCATCAGCCCGCCGGAGCGGGTGACGATGCCGTGGCGGTCGTGGTCGGTGTCGCAGGCGAAGGCCACGTCGAAGCGGTCCTTGTTCTCGATCAGCCCGGCCATTGCATGCGGCGAGCTGCAGTCCATGCGGATCTTGCCGTCCCAGTCCAGGCGCATGAAGCGGAAGGTCGGGTCGACCACCGTGGACAGCACCTCCAGCGGCAGGCCGAAGCGCTCGGCGATGCGCGGCCAGTAGTGCACACCGGCGCCGCCCAGCGGGTCGACGGCGAACTTCAGGCCCGAGCCGCGGATGGCGTCGAGGTCGATCACCCGCTCCAGCCCGCCGACATAGGCGTCGATGAAATCGAACCGCTGGGTGGTGGCCGCCTTTAGCGCCTGGCGGTAATCCATGCGCTTGACGCCATCGAGACCGGCGACCAACAGCGCATTGGCGCGCTCCTGAATCCACTTGGTCACGCCGGTGTCGGCCGGGCCGCCATTGCTGGGGTTGTACTTGAAGCCGCCATCGCCCGGTGGGTTGTGCGACGGCGTGATGACGATGCCGTCGGCCAGCCCGCTCGTGCGGCCGCGGTTGTAGCTGAGGATCGCGTTGGAGATCGCCGGGGTCGGGGTGTAGCCCGGCTCGCCGCCGGTTTCCGGGCAACCGGCGTCGATGCGCGTCTCGATGCCGTTGGCCGCCAGAACTTCCAGCGCCGAGACGAACGCCGGTTCGGACAGCGCGTGGGTGTCCATGCCCATGAACAGCGGGCCGTCGATGCCTTCCTGGCGGCGGTAATCGCAGATCGCCTGGGTGGTGGCGAGGATGTGCCACTCGTTGAAGCTGCCCTTGAACGAGGAACCGCGATGCCCGGAGGTGCCGAACGCCACCTGCTGCGCCGGGTCGGACGGGTCCGGCCGGTCGCTGTAGTAGCGCGCCACCAGGCGCGGCAGATGAGTCAGGGTGTGCGGGTCGGGCAGGCGTCCGGCGTTGGGGGCGATGCTCATGGGGCGGTCCTTTGTGAAGAAGGCGATGCGCCGGCCGATCCGGGCGCGGCGAAGAGCGAATGAAACGCCAGTCGGCGTCGTTTATCCAGAGCTAAGACCGCAGCGACGGTGGCGGTTCCCTGATCGCTAGGTCACGCGCTGCTGCGTCCCGGCCAAGCGCGCTCGTCGCCCCGCCGGAACCTGTAGCGGGCCGGCCTTTCTTCTGCTTAACGGCCGGCAGTTCGCCGGCCCGTTACCCGGAGATTTCAGCCATGAACGTCGACGAACGCATCCGCCAGCGCGCCTATGAAATATGGGAAGCCGAGGGCCGCCCCGAAGGCCAGGAAGCCGACCACTGGCAGCGCGCCCGGGACGAGATCGAACCCTTCTACAAGGAAGGCAACGCCGAAGCCGGCGGCATCGAAAGCAGCGTGGCCATTCCGATGCCGAAATCGGGTGGCGACCGATAGCGGCGCCGGCAGGGCGGCGAGGACGCGGCACGCGTCGTCCCGCCCGAATCTGCTGCGACGTTCTCAGCCTTTTCATCCGGATGCCTGGTGCGCTGGAGCCTGTCGAGGCGCGCTGCTAGAGTGCCGCCGCTTGCCAACCACCGGCTGACAGGACGTCTGCCCAGCCGCCGCACAGGATGCTTCCATGAAAAAGCTCGCGCTCGCCGTAGCCGTACCCCTGGCGCTCTTCGGGGCCGCCACTTTCTACACCAGCACTCAGGTCGAATCGACCGCCCGCGATGCCGTCGACCAGGCCAACCTCAAGCTGCGCGAGATGGGCGTCGGCGCCGGTGCCGATGTCAGCCTCACCCTGCTCAGCTTCGAACGCGGCCTGCTGTCCAGCACCGCGCGCTACCAGATCGACATCGACGTAGCGGATGACGAAGGCAACACCGAGCACTACGCCCTGCTGCTGAACGATCGCCTCGAACATGGCCCCCTTCCCGTCTCGCGCCTGAGCCGCGGCCAGCTGATGCCGGTCGCCGCGCAGAGCCACTTCGAACTCGAACGCACACCGCTGACGCAGAAGCTGTTCGATGCCGCCTCCGGCGAAGTGCCGCTGGTGGGCGAGGTGACCATCGGCTACGACGGCGGCCAAGCCGGCGATCTGCGCACGGCCGCGCTGAATATCGAAGACGAGGACGGCAGCGTGCGCATCGCCCCCGCCAACCTCAACTTCGAGGCGAACAGGGACGGCAGCGACGTACGCATGGACGGCGAGCTGGCGGAAATCGATATCGACCTGCAGCGCAGCGACAGTGGCCAGCCGGTGCAGGTGAGCCTGCGCGGCATCGGCCTGAGCGCCGACAAGCAGGATTACGACGCCGGTTTCGGCTTCGGGCCGTCCGCCATCACCCTGCAGCGCATGGAAATCAAAGCCGGCGACGAACCCGCCGTGGTCATCCAGCAGGCCTCCGTCGAGGAGGCACTGAGCCGCGGCAGCCGTGGTCTCGACCAGATCATCGGCTACCGCATCGGCGAGGTCAGCGCCAAAGGCCAGACCTTCCGCAACCTCGCCCTCGTCTTCAGCCTGCGTAACCTCGAGGAAAGCAGCCTCAAGGCCCTGGTGGCGAGCTACAAGGACATCCTCGACCAGAGCGCCACCCCGCAGGAATCCTTCGCCGGCATGACCAGCGCCCAGCAGCAGGAACTGCAGGCCCGTGCCCTGCAACTGCTCGAACACAAACCCACCCTGGCCCTCGACGAGTTCGGCTTCGAAACCGCCCACGGCGCGGCCCGCCTGTCGGTCGTGCTCGACCTGCAATCGCCGAGCGCAGAAGCCTTCACCCCGGACGCGATGATCACCAGCATGCTCGCCTCGCTCAAGGCCGACGCCGGCATCGACAGGAACCTGGTGCGCGACATCGCCGGGCTGGTCGTGCAGAACAACGCGCGTGACGGCCAGCTCGACCAGGCGGCACTGCAGCAGGAAACCGAGGCCGCCACCGAGCTGTTCAGCGGCATGGCGCTGAATACCGGCTGGTCGCGTCTGGAGGGCGAGCGGCTGGTCAGTTCGCTGCACTACGCCAATGACAAGGTGACCTTCAACGGCCGCGAAATGAGCGTGCCGGAGTTCCTCGGCTTTGCCTTCGGCTCCGTACAGAACGCCGGCCTGCTGGGGCAATAGTCGGCGCTACTGACGCACCTGGGAAACGGCCCTGCCATCGGTGACCGATGGACAGGGCCGTTTCACTTCCTGGCGTTCGACCGGCGCCACCGCCGTGGATACCCGGACGCGCGACCCCTGCTCAGTCGTGCGGGGCGCTGGCTCCCAGGCGCTCACTCAGATAATCCAGAAAACAGGTGATGCGCGAGGCCAGCGCGGTGTTGCGGTAGTACACCGCGTTGATCGGCTGGCGCACGTCGACTCGCTGTGCCGCCAGCACCTCCACCAGCTCGCCGCGCTGGCGGTCCCGGCCAGTCATGAAGTCCGACAGGCTGGCGATCCCTTCGCCGGCCAGCGCGAGCTCGCGCACGGTGTCGCCGCTGGAGGCGCGTAGCGCCGGGTTGATCCGCCAGCTCTCGCCGAGTGCGTGGCGCAGCGGCCAGTCGTTGAGACGATCCGGCTCGGTAAAGCCAATCAGGCTGTGCTCCGCCAGGTCCTCGACCTGTTGCGGTGTGCCATGCCGCGCCAGATAGGCCGGGCTCGCCAGCACCCGGCGCGTGGTATGGCACAGCGGCCGTGCATGCAGGCTGGAATCGGGCAGCGGGCCGATGCGGATGGCCAGATCGATGCGCCGCTCCAGCAAATCGACGATGCGGTCGTCGCTGTGCAACTCCAGCTCGATCAGCGGATAGCGCGCGCGGAAATCGCCGATCAGCGGGACGATCACATGCAGCATGAACGGCGACGCGGTATTGACCCGCAAGCGCCCGGCCGGCGCCTGCCGCCGCAGCGCCATCTGCTCCTCAGCTTCCTCGACGCTGGCCAGAATCCGCCGCGCCTGAGCCAGGAACGCCTCGCCTTCCTCAGTCAGCTCCAGACGCCGCGTGGTGCGGCGCAACAGTGTCACCGCCAGCTTGTCCTCCAGCCGACTCAACGCCCGGCTGACGCCCGAGGCGGTCTGTTCCAGCTGCTCGGCCGCAGCGCTGATCGAGCCACTGTCGACCACGCTGACAAAGGCGAGCATTTCGTCGAGGTTGGTTTTCATGGGTGGGAATCGCATCGAAGGGCGGGAACAAGGAGTCTGGCGGCAGCGCCGTGTGGCGGCAACCGGGCCGGCGCGGGCCCCCGGCGGCGGGCCCGTCGATCAGCCGCTGGCGAAAGGGGCCACGGCCTCAAACGCCCTTTTCATTCGGCCCCGGCACATTCACCCCGTCCAGTGTGGAACGGCTGTCGCCGGCGCCATCGGTGATCACGCTGAAACTGCCATCGGTCTCCAGCACCACCGCCTCGATGCCATCCAGCGCGGCCAGCCCCTGACTGCGCGCGGCAGCCCGCACCTCGTCCTCGGTCACCCGCGCCACGCGCATGGCATCGCCGAGAAAACGCCCGCGAAAGAACAGCAGCGCCGGCTCGCCCGTCACCGTCCGCCGCACCCATGCCACCCGCACGCTGGACCAGGTGACCACGTACTGCAGCCCGATCAACAGCGCCAATGCCAGCACCCCCTCGGCCAGCGACACACCGCGATTGAGCAGAATCGTCGCGAAGGTCGAGCCCAGCGCCACCGTCACCACCAGATCGAACGCATTCATCTTCGACAACGTCCGCCGCCCCGACAGACGCAACAGCAACACCAGGCTGATATAGGCCAGCACACCGACCACCAGCGTGCGTATCAACGTCGTTGCGCTACTGAAAAACATGCCTTCCACGATCACCTCCGCACCTGAGCCATGCAGGGGTGGACAGGGTAGATGGGCGGAAAGTGCATACGGCACGAGTGACCGCGCGTCAGGCGACCGTGTGAAAGCCGAGGATTAATCCATCGTCTGCTTTACCCATACGGAAGCAGTGGCTAATGTGCCATCACGCGCAGCAATTGCGCACTCGATCACGGTTCCGCTGCGACGCTACGGTCTGCACCGGTCCGCTACCAAGGAAGGTACAGATGGCGCGCTTTTTCCCTGTTCGCTCGCAATGGCAGTTCGATAGAGCCAGCGAGGGGCGTTTGCCGATGAGAAAAGCTAGAGAAAGGGATCGGCCTATTATTCGCTGATATCCCGTCCTGCTAGAAAATAAATTTGTCCCCTTTTTAATTTATATCTTGTAGTTGAATAATATAGGAGAGCTTCATGATAATGGAAGTGTTGACGGGGATACTCGTCGTGGTAACGGGCGTATATGCATACTTAACATACAAAATGTCTGATATGAGTGAGCGCTCTGTGATGATTATGAAAGAGCAAGTTGAGGAGATGGCTCGTCCCTATTTGGTCGTTCAACCTGTGGTTAGATCTCATACGCCATTTCTTTATTTAAGAATATGCAATAGTGGCAAAACAGCCGCATTGGGTGTGCAGTTAGAGCTTGATAAAGATTTTCATCAGTTTGATGACTTTGAAAAAAACCTGAAGGATGCAAGTGCGTTTTCATCGAGAATTGATAGCTTTGCGCCAGGCCAAGAGCTATTTTTTGCGCTTGCTCAAGGCTGGCTCATCTTCGGGGAGTCAAAACATTCTTTGCCTCAACAGTTTGTTGTTACTGCGACGTATAGTTATATGGGGAAGCAAGTTGTCGAAAAAAATTTCATTGATTTGCGCCCGTTCGCACAGAGCGAAGGTAAAAGAAATCCAATCGTAGAGGAGCTTGAAAAGATAAGAAAAGCTCATGAGAAACTAGCAAGGACCGTTTAGCTAAGAGCCTGCTATATTAGATTTTCTAGAATAATGATTAAGAATTTATATTCACCAGAAGTAGCTCATTTTCGAGGTTTCAATGAAAATATTTATTAGCTGGTCCGGAGAGGTCAGCCATAAGGTTGCAAAAGCACTCAGGGACTGGCTGCCTTCCGTGATCCAGAGCATCACTCCCTATGTTTCATCCGAAGATATTGATAAGGGTGCAAGATGGTCGAGTGACATTGCATCTGAGCTAGATGAGTCAGCATTCGGACTGTTATGCGTAACGCCTGATAATATCAATGCACCATGGCTAAACTTTGAAGCAGGTGCGTTGGGCAAAAGTGTGGACAAAAGCAGAGTGTGTCCATTTCTTTTTAGAATAAAAAGGTCTGACGTAAAGGGCCCAATATTGCAGTATCAATCAACTATCCACGACAAAGAAGATATTTTTAAATTGATGAAGGCCGTCAATGCCGCTTGTGGTGAACATGGCATTGAGGAGCTTAGACTTGAAAAAGCATTCGATGTCTGGTGGCCGAAGTTAGATGAGGAACTCAAAGCCATAGAATTGCCTGCGCAAGATGAAGAGGCAGGATCTGATCAGCCGGAAGAAATATATGGATATGTTTCAAGGGTTCTGGAAGAAGTGCTTGAAATAAGTAGGACTAATCAAAAGTTGTTGCGTGACCCTACCACAATTCTGCCTCCCGATTATTTTGAGCATGTTATAGATAGACTGAATCGGGATTCTCGGCTTCGAAAAAGAGGCATGCTAGATGAAAGATTAACTGAAGAGCGTATACACCCAGGCGCATTAGAGGATCTTGTTGTAACGTATAGAGAGCTTCTGAAGTTTTTCGGCAAAATACGCCATCGGCTAGCACATCAGCCTGAATATGATGAGATGCTTTTTCTTTTGCGCAAAATGGATGATCCATTACGTTATCTTTGCAACAACATTGGCATGAGACTTCCAAGAGAAGTTTTAGATGACTTTGATGGGGTTATTTAAGAAGTGATATCTGGGCCCAAGCGGGGAAAGGGGACAAATGTTATTTTCGGGTGGCTTTCTTCATGAAAGCCTGTCACTTTCGGCGAAGCGCTCCCACAAGAAGAACCCATGCAACTAACAACACTCCTCGTCCCAACCTATACGCAAATGCTCAACACCCTCGCCGGCTGGCTGAAGAAGGCGCAGGCCCAGCTACCGGAAGCCGAGGCGCAGGCATTGTTATCCGCGCGGTTGGCGCCGGATATGTTTCCGCTGTCGACCCAGATTCGCTTTGCCTGTGTGCAGGCGCGGGAGGCCGTGTGTCGGCTGAGAGGCGAGGCGTTTCCGGCTGTGATCAACGAGTTGCTGGACGAGGGGAGGCAGGCTGGTGAGCGGCCGGGCACGCTGGCTGATGCCTATGCCCGCATCAATGAAACGGTGGCGTTGCTCGACGGCCTCGCCGCCGATGCGCTGGATATGGACGCGGACAAGCCAATCGCCCATGAGCTGGCAAACGGGATGATCTTCGACCTGACCGCGGACCAGTACGCCCGTGACTGGACGCTGGCGCAGTTCTATTTCCACGTGATGACCGCGTATTCGATCCTGCGCAAGGAAGGGATCGAGCTGGGCAAGGCGGATTACGTAGCGCACATGCTGCCCTATCTGCGGCCGGAATCGGTTCCGAAGGGGTAGCGGCGGCGCTTCCGTCTTTTACGGCCAGCGGATGTATTTTGTGGCTCAGCCGTTCGGTACGACCTCGTAGGGCGTATTGCTGAAGAAAATGTTGCGCCAATCCGGGCGCCATTGAGGGATGCTCAGGGTAAAGGCTTGGGTGTGCTTGTCGAAGGCTATCCAGGTCACGCCCAGGCTTTGGCTGTCCTCGCTCGCCCGCATATCCACCGACCGCGTGGTAAACAGCGGACTGCGAAATACCTTCGACCCATCCGTACGGTCGACGATGCGTAGATAGGACAGTCCCCCACCAGGAGCTAGGAGGCCCCGTACCGGCACGCTCTCTATGAGATGACCACCTTGCGGGCTGACTTGTGACACCGACGGAGGCGCGTTCAGAACATCGTTCAGGCTCCAGCCAAAGAGCAGGGCGAACGCGGCGAGAAGGCTGCAGACGGTGAGAGCGGGTTTCTTCATATTAGCGTTTCGGCAGGGTGATGGCGGGCGTGCCGGGTGCAAAGGTTTGCGTAGGAGATCGGAGAATACTCGGAAGTCTCCGCTTCGTTATGTATCTGGCCCGGAGTCGGGGAAATGACTGTTCAGCACAAGCAATGCAGCGAGGTGGTCTGAACTTAACGCGTGGAAAAGGCTTCGCCGTTTTCCACCCTACGCATGCGCGCTGTCGGCAGAG